>Ga0247841_10008916_pt1 | contig 14217 bp, 11 predicted proteins | sample LaCruzMarch2015__2_FD_192410 | JGI IMG/M metagenome (GOLD analysis project Ga0247841, IMG submission 192410) | Freshwater microbial communities from meromictic Lake La Cruz, Castile-La Mancha, Spain - LaCruzMarch2015_18m | ecosystem: Environmental > Aquatic > Freshwater > Lake | place: Spain...
TATTATCATCAGGGCCCTTTCCAAGGGTCTGGTCAGGCCCCCCAGAGGCTGCACCCACATCATAATTTTGCGCTTGAGCCCCTTTTATTATACTTACGCTAACCGTCACATAATCAGGGAATAGAGCTCCATCAGGGAAACAGGTGAAAGCTAGGGTTCCCAACGTGACACCCCCGGAACTCTGATCAACAATTGGACCTTGCTGCGGCTCTGGGCTCATATCTGGCTTAAAGCGTGTCACCGTGCGATTCACTCCGCTATACGCCACATGCGTTATAGAACGCCGAGGGTTGTCTTTCTCACATCTCCCCGTAAGCGTATAAAAGGAGAGTGATGCGCCATTAAAACTCTGCCCTCCCATCGTTACGGCCTCTTTTGGCAAGGATTTCTCGTCGACAGCCATGCTGGCATCACGCTGGATGGCACCGAAGAGCGCACGGACTTGCTCATGGGTGTTGGCTCGGTGCCGACCTGTGCGCCATGCGAGGCTAGTCTGCTGGAAGATCATACCCAACATCATGACAATCATGGTCAAAATGGTCGCTGCCACCAAAACTTCAATCATTGAAAAACCACTGTTGTTACGCTTCATATTTCAATCCTTAAAAACGCACCTCAGCATAATAGAGAGGCTGCGCCCGTAACCGTTTACGCATGTCCCCGTCATTCATCCCTAATGGTTCCGTGTCCAAGGAACGCACCATGATCCCGATAAGTTGGGCAGACATTCCTATTTCTATCACAGGAATGATTTCAACTTCATATTCATAAAGCTTCCCACTCTCATACTTAAATGCAAGCTCTTTTTCAACAGCACCTTTCACTTCATTTTCGATGGCTACCTTAATAGCATCAAACGTCTTAAGGGTCTCTTTGCTGGCTGCCGCAACGGCAACACTTAAGACATAATCAGCGAACATGGACTGCTTGAGGTCCGCCTGACTCTGCATGCCTTCGCGCAAACCAAGCGGATAAAGCACCGCCATACTCAAAATACCGATGGCCAGAACAAAGACTGCCATATTGACTTCGATCAACGAAAAGCCAGAACGTCTCATTTCTTTACTCCTGTAAGAATGGCAACCCCATGATCTTCACACCTAGTTCAATTCGACAATGTCTCCACCTGTAATGGCTCCATTCGAAGAATTTACAGATATTTTTGATATCCTTTTCGGCGATGCCTTCACAGACTGGTCAATGATCTCAATAGCACCAGCCGTTGCGCTACCATCTGGCTTGAACATCACTACCGTCGCGCTACTAAAATAATAATTCCTGGGTAGTTTCGCCACAGGCGAGGCCTCAATACCATAGAGATCTCCCATCTGAAAATTGGCCGTATTGCCCCCTCCCGGAGCTAAATTAAAGCACCAGATCAGCGTCTGATTCGTATTCGACAATTCCTCCCCTGTGATGCCTGATTTTAAGACCCCAGCATCGCCTGGGCTGACCACACCCGTCACCTCCATAAAGCCACCATTACCCGAAAGATTAAAGATCTTTCGCGATCCAAATGCATACTCTTCATTGTTGGCCTTATCAGTGGATTTTTTAAAAAATAAATCCAAGGGCGTGAACTCATCGCCGATCTGGCCTGCCGAATTACTCGTTATACGCCCCAAGGCTTTGCACGTAACATACGTGTTTGGCTTAGCGTCCATAGAATCCTCGCTAAAAAAGACCACCGCCGTCCGCGCTCCATCAATACAGGCACGTTGACGTGCCTGTTGCAAGGTCGCCACAAAGTTAGAGACCGCACGACGGCGCGTCATGCTACGGACAGCCGAGAAATAGCCTGTCATCGCGACGGTCGCCAACACACCCATGATGGCCATCACCGCCAACAACTCCAGCAGAGAGAAACCACGCGCGCTCATTTTTTTCATCATCTTGGCACTCACTCTTTTGTTTTACCGCTCTACCTTTACGGTATCATACACTAAGTTGATCGTCACTTTATAGTACTTAAATTCACTCCCCTTATCAGGATTGGGATAGCCGAGAGGAAAAGAAGCACCTTTCTTGTCTCCCATGGCTTCGCGTAGGGAAAGGACCTTTCCATCCACTTTGGTCAATAAGGCTGCTGGATCAAGATAAACCCTCGTCGTGCTATTGATCAGAGGTTCAAAAACTTTAGCGATCTTTTCGGGAGTCTTAAATACAACATTTGTTGTGTCCGATGTCCCGTCAAGCGTAGGCCAATTACCCTCATAAGCTCGGTAGTTCATGAGCGCCATTTCCAAGGTAGCGCGCGTGGTGTTAATTCTCTGCTCTTTGGCTTGCCGAATCGATTTCATGGCTGCGCCTGTTGCAAGGGTTGCAATGAGCGCCATGACCACCATGACCATCATCATCTCGACCAAGGTAAAACCTCTTCTCATATCGCTCCTTTATTGCGACCACACATCCACCTTCGCGGATACGGCTACGGTGGACAGGGTGGTCACAATGACGTGATTAAAACGTTATTTGCCAGCACCCCAGCTCTGGCGGTTATCCTGAGGCCTACTCGCACCGTATTCGCCACTATCCTTGCCTTTGGGGCCACAGGTCCAAACAATCGCTGACGCGCGAATCGATGCTTCATCCGATGGACTCTTACCAGCTCCCACCATATTGTCCTCGCTATCGATCTTGCCATCCAAATTAAGATCCACGCGGAACTGGACAATGTGCTTTTCGAATTCTACTGGCACCGTTCCGAGTGTTGCTCCCTTGTCGGGGGCTCCTCGAATCAATCGCTGTCCCCACGGGGAGAACAAGCCGAAACGCTGCGGGCTCTTTTTATCTATTTCTCCCTTTTTTGTTCCATCTTTTTGATCCGCATTCGCAACCGTCGTCACATCCAGTAACTTTGCCTCTTGCAGGATCTTACAGACGTTATTGTTTACTTGGCCTTTGCTACTCAAGATCTCATCTGGCCAAGACCCTTCTCTCTGAATATAGATGTTCAGGGCTGTTGCCACATTCGAGACTAACTCCTGTGAACGGGTCTGCCACGCAAGGTTCTGGACAACTGAAAAACCTCCAGCCATGACACCCATCAAGAGGCCAATGATCGCAACAACGATCAACATCTCAACCAAGGTAAATCCGCTTTCGGATGGCTTCTTCATAATTCTTTTCCTACATCTTCCCGCCTACAATATCGTCCTTGATCCAAGCCTCGGCGCTTTTTATCAACCTCTCCCACGGCGGAAACGTGTTACCATCTGAGCCAGCCGACCAGATCCGATAACTCTGATGGGGTGGTGCAGAGTAATAGAAAAACTCCCGCCCCCATCCATCCGTAACCGTGGATTGCGCCAAATAAATGGTGTTCGCGCTTATATCTGCCTCCTGCTTGCCACGTTTTACAAGGCCATGGCCAGAGCCAGTTGACAGTTTTATCCCATAGACCTCTTTTTTAAAACTTGGGGACAGCGTTTTTTCAAGGTTGGGCAACCACGCTTTACAGGCACCTTCTTCTAGTCCCCGTTGAGTAATTAATTTTCCCAACACGTACTCTTCGACGTCTGTTTTACTCGTGGGGTTATTATCTTTCCACTGCCCTTTAACAAAAACTGGCAGCTTGGGGCCTTTTGGTGAATCTGGAAGCCCGACCACCTCTACGCGGGGCAAGAGAAAGGACATCAGTCCAAACTTGAAGCCTTTATTATCGGCCCAACTTGTCTTCTGTGCATCCAAACTGTCAACCACCTTGTTAACACTGATCGCATTCACGTCCCTAAGAATACTTTGTATTTTCGTGCTATAATTCGCATCCGCCACTGCGTCATCTAGCAGCAGGGGCGTCGGATATTCAAAAGCGATCGGCTGCGCACGCGAACAGACTGTGGCGGCCTTCGCAGATCCCAGGGCAACCGGATCCCCTGTATCATTATCACTCGTGATAAGATTAAGATTAGGATTCTGGTAAATCGGCACCGCCGGATACATGCCGTATGCAGAATAGTAGCCTGCGAGGGCATTCTGTAGTCGCTCGATACGAGAGACGGTGATGGCACGAGCCTTGGCGTCCGTAGCAACGCTCATTAACATAAAGGTTGCACCCAACAGAATAGCAATGATCGCGATAACGATCATCAACTCAATCAATGTAAAACCACTCTTCTTATTCATACATTTACCCTCCTAAAGTTGTTACTTACATGTTCTGCTGACCCATCGTGGTGATGATCTGGATCATCGGCATGAACATGGCCACAACGATGGTTCCGACGATCACCGACAAGAAAATAATCATAATAGGTTCAATAATCGAGGTCAAACCCGCCACGGCGTTGTCAACTTCGTCATCATACGTATCGGCAATACGGGTCAACATATCTGCGAGGGCACCTGTCTCTTCACCCACTTCTACCATCGAGATCACCATCGGTGGGAAGACCTTACTCTGCGCCAAGGGATCTGTCATGCTCTCGCCCTCTTTGACAGCGTCATGCACACTCTGAATCGCACGAGCGATCACCGCATTACCCGAGGTGTCGCGCACAATGTCCAGTGCTTGCAACACCGGCACACCCGACGAGAGGAGCGTTCCCAGCGTACGCGTCATACGGGCGATCGCGGTACGACGAACTAAGGAGCCCACGGCGGGCATTCTTAGTTTACAGACATCAATGACGTAAGCCCCTCCTGTCGTCTTCTTAAAGATCGTAAAGAGAAAGACAAAGCCAGCGATTCCACCCACGACGATCGGTCCGTTATGCATCACAAAATTGCTGGCGTTCATCACAAATTCTGTAATGGCTGGCAAGGGCTTATCACCCAAGAGGTCTCTAAAAATATCTTTAAACTTGGGAATCACCATGACCAAGAGGAACCCTGTGATACCACAGGCGGCAAACAACACGATAACCGGGTAGATCATCGCACCCTTAACTTTATTCTTAATCTTCTCGGCCTTTTCCGCAAACTCCGCTAGGCGGTTCAAAACGACTTCGAGCACACCACCTGCTTCACCAGCCCTAACCATATTGATATAGAGAGGGTTAAATATCTTCGGATGGTTCTGAAGCGACTCAGAGAAGGTACTGCCACTCTCCACGGATTCACACATCTCTTTCAGAGCTTCCTTCAACGTGATATTAGGAGTCTGGCGTTCCAAAACATGCAGACCCCGCAAAAGGGGCAACCCAGCATCGACAAGGGTCGCCAGCTGTCGCGTCAACACCGTCAAATCCTTTTGTTTCACCCGCGACCGCAAGAATTTGGGCATCTTCAGGTTAATATTGATATCCCCTACTTTTTTCTTGGGCGCCGACTTCTTATTGGGTGCTGGCGCAGAACTTCCCTTTGTAGGAGCTCCCCCGCCTGATGAAGCGACTGGAGCCTCCCCTGCTACGGCACCAATCGCCGTCGGAAATAACCCCTGGCCCCGCACTTTTGCGATTGCTTGAGCTTGGTTAGAGGCCTCTATAGATCCACGGGTCTCTTGTCCTGCCGCATCAACAGCAATATAGGCAAATTTTGGCATAATATAGTCTCCACTAGACAGGTCTACCGAAAAACACACGCTTCAGTTATACTCTGTTCATAATGTTACCACAGAGTGCGCAGTTCCTACAATCAAAAAGTTACGCTAGCGAGAGGCTCCCGAAGCACATGGGGAGGTGAAAATTTCGGGCTGAAAGTGGTGCCCAAGAGACCCAGTGCGGATGAGAGGTGGCATTGCCACATTTGTAGAAATTTCCACGCAAAATATTCTCCATCATTGGCCCCGTGAAGGGCTCAAAAAGAGCGTATGGGAGTCGATATCTCAAGCTCCATTGCGCAGACTGCTCTGGCTCGACCACACGTGGCAGAGAGGAGCAAATTTCAAGCTGACTCCCCCAGGTTAAATCCATGGGGGTCCACTTGGCAAAGCCATGAGGGCCCCGCGTGGAATCTTCAATGTAAGAGGCTAAGAGCGTCCCGCCCGCATTGATCTCGATGTTGAAGTATCCCTTCCCTTTCACTGGTTGAACAAAAAACTCCACACAGCTATCCGTGTAGACTGGACTCTGATAAACCGTCTGTACAGACCTAACATGGGCCTCGTTGACACAGAACTGAACATAAAGCGCCTCCCCGTCATGAAGTACAAAGAAGCGGGTCTCGGGTGCAGTTCCAGTCGATTCAGGGCGAACAACAGCAACGCATCCCTCTTCGGCAAGCGAAAAATCGATGGAATCTAGTGGTGCTGGCTTTATTCTGTTGATGGTGTAGTGCATCGTGGTTAGTCGTGTTACTTCAGCGTTAAGCGTTAAAAGTTCAGAGTTCAGAGTTAAAAAATCAAACGATCAACGCCCAACGTTTAACTCTCAATTTTAAAGTTTATTTCGGCCAAACTTGCCTAACGGTCACGCCATGAGCCTTTGCCAAAGCTTCACAGGCATCATGCTCTGGTGAGCGCGTAATGACTTCGCCCTTGTAAAGCCCTACCTTGACTGGAATCTTTCCATACGGTGTCTCGATCTGCTCAAAACGACGCTCAAGCACCTCACGTTGCACAGAGTAATAACGAATGCCAAAGGTCGTTGTGCCTCTGAACATCATTTCTCTCAAAGATACAGCACTGGTTTTCGGTGCCAGCACGCTTAAAAGAATGCCCCCTCGCCCCTTCTTCATCACAATGGACGTCTGCCAGACATCTAAGGCCCCCTGTTCCAACAATCGTGGAACCAGCGAGGCAATCCACTCCGGATTGCAATCATCCAGATTAGCCTCTAGGACAAGGAGGTTGCCGAACTCAGGACTCAGGACTTCGGACTCAGGGCTCAGAACTCCGGACAGCAGTGTGGCGCGCAAAACATTCGGACGATGGCTCAAGGTACGCTGGCCAAAGCCGAACCCACTCTTCTCAATGAGCGTCTCCTCGGGCACACGCTCCAGCGTCTGGGTCCAGACACGTAAGAGTGCTGCCCCTGTCGGCGTCACCAGTTCAAACGGTTCGTCGGTCTGAATAACACGCATTCCTTGAAGAAGCTCTTGCGTGGCTGGCGCAGGATTAGGCATCTGGCCATGGGAACAGGTAATCGTCCCGACACCCGCCGGAAGCGGACCGCAACTCACGCCGCACACGCCCAACTGCTCTAACGCAAGGCACGCGCCAACAATATCGGCCACAGAGTCCCAAGCGCCCACTTCATGGAAGTGAATCTTCTCCAGCGACGTATTGTGAATCTTAGCCTCCGCCTCACCCAGGGCACGGAAGACGCTCAAGGCCAAACTCCGCGTCGCTTCCGAAAGGGGTGCCCCAGTCAATAACACCTCAATCTCCTTCAAGCCGCGATGAGGGTGTGCATGATGGTGGTGCGCAGCTGGCCAATCGTTGGACTCAAGACCTAGGACCTCGGACCCAGGGTCAAGGACGCTGGACGCCGGACATACCTTGAGACAAACGCCATGTAAGCCAGAGTCACGGGCTGACACGCTCTGCAGGTGGAGCTGCTCAGGAAAGAAGGCATTCAGGGTTTTCTCAATGGCATGAAGATCTGCGCCAAGAGCAACCAACGCCGAGAGGATCATATCGCCACTGGCACCACCCACACTATCAAAACGAAGGTATTTTTTCATGGCGAGAGTTTTTTCCAGACACGCAACAGCTCAGACATTCCCCAAGCCTGCGCCACGCAACCCCGCGCAAGATGAGGCGCATCTCCATCGCAAATTTCAGGTGTATGGCAGAGACAGCCCCTGTTGATCAGTTCAAGCGAGGAACTGAGCAAGGAGAGTCCAGTCTCCCGAGCCTCTTCACCGTAAACCTTGACCAACGCTTCAACATAGAGGGGGAAAGGCCACGTCCAAGCTGTCCCATTATGATAGGCTGGTTTGCGGCGCGTATCCTCATCACCCGTATAATGCCCCTGGTAGGGATGGTGAGGATCATTCAGCAGAACCCCGTCGCGCAGGACAGGCAGCGCCGTCTTTACAGGGCGGTCGGCTAGACTTCGGATCGCGCCAGGCACCAACAAACATTCGCAAGCGCGGAGAATATCCCGTTCCATCTCTGGGTTGTGCAGCACATCAAGGGTCACAGCCAACAATTGATTGGGCCGGAGCGTATCTTCGGGTAGCGCATCTTTTGCAGGAACTCCTGGTTGTGCACGCAGGCAGTCCGCGAGCCACCCTTCGGGCATCACAAAATAACGTCGCACAGAGTCAGTCGCCCGTTCAGCTAGCGTGACCCACGAAAGGTCGATCGTATGCGCCACGCTTTGGAGGGCCGCAATCCACAAGGCTTGGATATCGATCGGATATCCCTCGCGCGGCGTGGCAGCAGGATAGTTCGTGTCCATCCAGGTATAATGGGGAGGACTGTAGATCAGGCCACTCTCAGGATCCATGCGAATGCCATTGGACGTACCGTCACGATAGTGTGAAAGGATTGAGAGCAAGACCTCTCGCAAGGGGCGTGTACCACAAAGCATATTCAAAACACGGTCATCATCCTTCATGGCCTTCATCAGGTCCCCAGTAGCCACACAGAGCCACAACGGGGCGTCGGAAGTCTCGCGATTGGCATCATCCTCGCCACGAATCATATTGGGCAAGGTACCCGCCTTTTCAAAACGTGCAAACTCACGCAAGATATTCAATGCCGTATCGTGGCGTCCAGCCGCAATCAGACCGCGCAAGGCAATCAGCGTGTCGCGTCCCCAGTCCAGAAACCAAGGATACCCCGCGATGACGGTACTGAGTGCATCCCGCCGTACCACATAGAGAGACAAAGCATCGGCTACGCCCTCGGCCAAGGGCATCTCTCGGCTGATGGCGGGCTTTTCCGCAGCGCCATGCGAGGGTTTCTGGGCGCTCGCCATGGTCCCTTCATCATGACGCCAAGCAGAGAGCGTTGAAACATCGCCCCCTTTAAGCGGCAGACCGAACCAACCGGGACTAAAGAGATCGCCGGAACCATCGAGCCCCCGCTCCGCCTCTTCTGGGTGAGGTACAAGGTAATGCCAAGCCTGCTCATTTGAAAAATGTCCATGCGATACCTCCATGGAGAGTGTCTCATGGGCGGCAGGAGAGAAGGTGAAGCCTTTAATCTGTGGCCGTATGGCTGCAGGCCAGGCCTGTTCAGGTCCTGTGTACGCCTTGGTGGTCTCATGGAAGCTTCGCCATTCGATATCCGGACGCAGGATCACGGAGACCTCGTCGTGCGCCTTTAGCGCCTCCCCATGCACATGGCGCATGATCACCAGATTGACGCGATTGGCATCCTTCTCAATTTCCAGACGGAAACTGATCGGCACCCACTGCCCCATGCCACACGGCACCGTGAAAAACCATTCGACAAAACGCCCCGCGGGATCAGCATCAAAATAGGTCAAACAACTCTTGTTGATCTCTTGTGAGTAGCCTCGATAGTTGAGCCATGCGCGACACCGTGTCCAAAAGATCCGTTTGTCCACAGGAACTGTTGGATGGTAATTGACCGCAAGCAAGCAATCATACTGGCTACGCAGTTCGCCCCAAGCAATTCTCACCTGCGACATGGCGCCTGCGCCGTTGGACAGGACAGAGAGATAGGAACCATCCATTTCTCGGATCTGGCGGCCCATAAGGCGCGTCACCAAGCAGGCGCGTTCCCCAGGAGGCAACAGTAAGACCGTGGATTCATGCCGCTGAATGCCCGTCGAAAGATAAGCGATGGTGTGCAACGTGCAATGTTCAGCACAGGTATTGTCACCTGCGTAAGGCGGAGGAGCCAGAAAAGCACACCACTGTCCGTTCTTCAACTGCACAGACGTTTCCATACAAAGGGTACGGTCGCCCTCTTTCAGCGTTGCCATAAAGGCGTGTGGCGCACGAACCAAGAGTAAATGCCCCTGCGGAATCATCACCTGCCGTCGCGTATCCTCTGGCCACGTCCATGTCGTGCAAAGCGACAAGCCGTTAGATGTACGAGCGCAGAAACGTAAGGGATCTGTAATCAAAGCCTCGCCTAAAACATCGGGCTCTATCTCGTCTGCCAATCCAGCAGCCTGATCCTCCGACAGAGCCAATTTAACCTTCATGGCCATCAGGTTACGCCGGCGATTAGAAAGGCTCTGAGGCTCGGTGACGACCGGATCACCGAGAACCGTGTTCAAATATTCCAGGTCTCCTTCGTCTGACGTCAAGCAGAGCACTTGTCCCGGACGCAAGGTCAGGTTCGGCGTATGAAGGAGATGCGACGCTCCTGTCAAGAGATCGCTCACGCGTTCCGCCTTAAAAGCCTCTTTGTCCCAACGAGCGTTCACAGGCTGGTGACAATCCAAATTCACGAGGACCAGAAGTGAGGCCCCCTCACTTGGGGCGAGTCCGCGTAAGAGCGCAATATAGGGCCCATCGCCCTGCTGAATCATGCGCAGATGCGACGTGCTCCCGAAGGCGGGATGGGTAGAGAGCACGGTTGTGAGACGCGAAAGCTCTTGAATTTGATTTTCGTGCGCCCCCCAATTGAGTGCTGAAGCCCCATGAACATCAATCCGCTCAGAGGCAAACCACTCCACACCATTGGCCATCCCAAAGGCACCCTGATGTGAGAATAACGCCGAAAGAGCCGTGCGCATGCGTGCAAAGGTCGGCCCCCCTCGTGCAGCGAGACGCATATTGTCGTGCGTCTCCGCAAAGTGAATCAACGGCCCGCATTTCTCGGCAATAGCAATCGCCTGTGGCAAATACCATTCCATGGCGGATCGGTCATCGGTCTGAAAGAGCTCCGAGTAGGCCCAGTTTAGATGAGACTCTGAGAGAAGCCGCTCCGTGACCTGCACACTGCCCCCCAGACCTTCAAGCAGGAAGATACAGTCGGGATACTCTTCACGGACGCGCGCAACAATATAGGTCCACGTCTCCACGGGAATCATATATCCCGCATCACACCGAAAGCCATCAACCCCTTGACGGCACCAGTAGAGAAAGACATTTGCCATATAGGCCCGCAGTCGCGGATCATTGTAATCGAGCTCCACAAGATCTGCCCAAATCACCCCCCAAGCCCCTGGGGAGACAAACTCGCCATCGGGCTTGCGATGATACCAGTCTGGATGATGGGTTTGAAGTGTAGAAGCCCAGCCTGTATGGTTCGCAGGAAGATCGAGATAGAGATGACCTGAACGGCTATGGACAGCATCCACCAACTCCCGAAACTGTTCAAGGGGTGTGGCATGGGTATCAAACTCCGCGAGCGAGGGATCCACCGAAAGAAAATCCAGTGCCGCAAAGGGCGATCCGTAACGTCCCATGCGGGCATAGGTCGTCGGGGTCGGATGGATTGGAAGGAGTTGTACGATACGGAAACGCATCGTCTGCATGATGTGGTCCAGCTGACGGATCACATTTCGGAAGGTGCCCGAGGGTGGAATGACCACATAACCAGCAGCATCGAGCGCTTTTTCATGCTCCTGCGTTTCAGGGCGACTCGGATTCCGTTGTAACGCCTCACCAAACTGACGCACAAAGATCGTGTACATCGTGTTCGCAACAGCCGTGTGGGCAGGCTCCACCTTAATCTGGAGATTTTCACCCTCTGGCCATTGTGGGAGGTGTTTGCCGTGGTCAAAGAAACAGGCCTTACCTGAGAAGATGCCGACCTCTGTCAGCGGGATGCGCACCGAGAAACAGCCAGGCGCGTTCTCATTCATCGGGATGTCATGCCAATCCCGAGCGAGGGGTGCCTCTCCAGACTCTGTATGGGCAATAATCTCCTTACGCCGAATTGAGGCGCGCCCAAGGTTAGTCCTAAAAACCGCACGCCCCTTGGGGGCGTTGTCTAACCGCAGCGTGATCTCAATAAGATCACCCGCCCACTTTAAGATAAAATCTCCCGGCCGCGGATACTGTTGCATAGTCACATACCAAAACAGGATGAAAAGTTGCCATATTATGAAGAAGGCAGGCTCAAAATGAAAGTCTATTTTTAGACGGCTTCACTGATAAAGATGAAACGACAACGCTAAAATAACAAACGCCGAAGGGTGTGTGTCCTTCGGCGTCTGTCCTGTGTAAAACAGGAGTGTGTTGTAACATATATAATTTGGTTGTGTGTGTGTGTGGTGTATATCTACTTGAGTTGTGGTGTGTGTATGAAAAAAGTAAATATAATATAGCAACTGTCATGCCAGATCATTTTATGTTATTTTTTCGCCACTTTTTATCTGAAAAAGAAAAAAACACCTCATTTAAGGTGTTCTATTCTTTTTTAGCCCCCTTCTCACTGCATTCAACTGGATGCATTAAAACAGAAAAACTGCCTATTATAGTATGCAGCGCGTCAGAAGGTCACCTATTGCGCGTCAAGCTGGCTCAGTCTTGCCTCAAGGGCAGCTATTTTAGCTTTCAGCTTGTCAACAGTACGAGGCAAGAGCAATTGGGCGCCCAACTCCCGACGTGGCACCGCTGGCAATCCAAGATAAAACTCGCCAGGAGGCACATCTTTGGAGAGTCCGCTCGCAGGCCCTACCTGACCACGATCACCGATCGTCAAATGTCCAGAAATGCCTGCTTGAGCCCAGATAATACAACCCTGTCCAATGTGGGTACTTCCCGCAACACCTGCTTGCGCAATGATGCCGCTGTAGTCCCCAACTTGAACATTGTGTCCCAACTGGACAAGGTTATCAATCTTGACGCTGTTTCCAACGCGAGTACGGCCGAAACGAGCTCGGTCAATCGTGGTATTGCAACCAATCTCCACATCGTCACCCAGCTCCACAATACCGATCTGGGGAATCTTCTCGATTTTAATTGATCCATCTGGCTTAACGACGGGGTTAAAGCCATAACCATCGCCCCCGAGCCTAACACCCGAGTGAAGGATGACGCGTTCGCCAATGATAGTGCCCTCGCGCACAGTGACCTGTGCATAGATCAGTCCGCCGTTGCCGATTTTGACATTGGACCCGATAAAGACCTGGGCCTCGATCACGCAACGATCTCCGATCACCGTGTTTTCGTCAATCACCGTATAGGGCCCAATAGAGACCTCTTTCCCGAGCTGAACATTCTGACCAATGATGGCCGTGGGATGAATGCCTGGCAACCGCACAACCGGGGGCGGCGCATACAAGGCCCCCACGTGGGCAAAAGCCGCATTCGGACTCTCCACGCGGATCACAGAGCTTGCAGAACAGTCACCCGACCAATCCCGAGGCACGAGAACACAACTTGCTTTAGTGGTCGCAAGTTGTTTTCCATACTTGGAGTCGGTAAAAAAGCTAATGTCGCCTGCGCGAGCTTCGCTCAGGCTGGACATTGCAACGATCTCCGCAGCGCCATCTCCTTCGAGCTGGCCAGAGAGTTTATCAGCGATCTCTTGTGCACGCATCTTCATAAGCTTACTTATTAGCGGGTAGTGCCGCCTTCTTCTCAGCCTCTGCCTTGGCTTCCTTACGGACCTTCGGGTCAATACCCATGCGCTTGAGCACATCATCTGTCACATCCAACTTGGGATCAAAATAAGCAAGCGTCGAAGCATCCATCACGATCGAGGTCTTGGTGTCCTTGGCATATTTTGTGATGGTCTCGCGAATCTCATTGGTGACCTGGCGCAACAGGCGGGTATCTTGGTCGCCCAATTCGCGTTGAAGCTTCTGAGCCTCTTGGCGTAGATCGCGTTCAGCCTCAGCAACCACATCGCGTTGCTTGAGTGCCTTGCTCTCCGCCTCAGCGCGAGCCTTATCGCTCAACACAGGGTTGCGCGTCTCCTTCGCACTGCGTTCAAAATCATCGCGGAGTTGATCAAAACGCTCACGCCGTTTATCCAACTTACCTTGGTACTCCTTTTCCATGTCAACCATCAGCTTACGATCACGTTCACGATTTGGATGGAAACGAATCAAATCAATCATATTAACAACAACGGTCTTTTCCTCTGCAACACCTACCAAAGCGGTCATAAGGACCGCGATCATGAGACATGTTTTCATGCGTATTCCCTTTCTGCAAGGGCCAACAAGGCTCCCTGCGAACAATTATTATTCAAACCCAATGGAGAAGGAGAAGATCTCCTCTTCCGTGTAATCATCATCTGTGATAAAGGGCTTGGCCAGATCGAAGCGGATCGGGAAGCCCGGGATATCAATACGCAACCCCGCACCAACCGAAACACAGGCACCGCTCATACCCCCACCAAAGGCGTCATCACCCAAAGAGCCGGCATCAGAGAAGACAGCCAAACGAACCGCTTTAAAGACCGGAATTGTGTACTCCGCTGTCGCCATGGCCAATGTCTTGCCCCCCATG
>Ga0247841_10008919_pt1 | contig 14216 bp, 16 predicted proteins | sample LaCruzMarch2015__2_FD_192410 | JGI IMG/M metagenome (GOLD analysis project Ga0247841, IMG submission 192410) | Freshwater microbial communities from meromictic Lake La Cruz, Castile-La Mancha, Spain - LaCruzMarch2015_18m | ecosystem: Environmental > Aquatic > Freshwater > Lake | place: Spain...
CGAAATTGAATATGAATTAATCAAGCAAATTTAAACCACCTTTTCAAGATTATGCACATTAGTTATTTCAAAATATTTATTTTTTTGTCCGTCATGAAAATAATGTAATAAATTACACAAATTCCATCTAAATTTTATATTATCTCTATGATTATGTACTTGAAATTCACCTATAGAATAGTCATTTATATATATTGATGTGCTTTCATTCCAATCTTTATTTTTTTTTATATTTCCAAATTCAATATTATAATTTTCCCACTCTATATCATTTACTTTTTTAATAAAGCATAACACATTTTTTGCCTCATTATAAAATATAATAGGACAATCAAAAGTATGCTCGAAATATACTTTTAACATATTTTTAATATTTTCTGTAATGTAATTTTTTATTTCTGGAATAGTTATATTTAAATCTATTTTAAAGAATTCACAAAATTTCTTTTTGGTTGGCTGTCCAATCACTTGTGGACATACCTTTAACACACCTTTATTTTTTGTTGTTTTTGCACTTAATTGTACGTTATTATCATATTGTCCAGTAAAATCATATCTCGCACCATTTTTAGCTGTATGTAATAGTTTGTGTGGAAACAACATTTTTAGATTTTGTATTTTTTGTTTAAGGAGTTCGGCCTTTTCCAAACTATATTTAAATTTACCATCATAAGGTGTTTCATATAGTAAACAAATTGCCATTTCAAATATTTTTCCTAAATCTTCAGTTACAACTTTTGGTTTTGGATTAGTAGGATGCATTATCTTTTTACTCATTTTAATTAATATACATTTAATTTATTAATTAAAAACTTATTCAATTTGTTAAGATAATAAATTGAATTATGAACGTCCACATATATTATTAGATGAAGATGTGAGATATTTTAATGTAAAATAATAGTTTAGGGTATTGTAAGCGAAATGAGATTGATGATTGGTATAAAATAGACAAAAAATTATGGGCATTAAAAATGAAGAATAAAAAAGATTAAAATTGATTTAAAATTATTTATTATAGATAATTCCATAAAGAAATAATGACAACATTTGATACTCATTCGAAGTCAAAATTTTGGTCAAATCGAAATACTTTAAAGCCGAATGAAGTGGCATTAAATTCACATAAAAAATTTTGGTTTGATTGTGGTGAATGTGAGCATCTTTTTGAAATAGCATTAAATTGCTTAAATAAAGGGTCTTGGTGTTCTTATTGTGCTAATAAAAAACTTTGCGATTTAAATAGAAATTGTAGTTTATGTTATGATAAATGTTTTGCTTCTGTAGAGTATTCAAAAAATTGGTCTGATTTAAATTTTGAAGAACCATTTGAACTATTTAAAAATTCACATAAAGAATATTATTTGATTGCCCTATATGTAAACATACCTTTAAACAAAAACTATCTCATATAACTAGAGGAAATTCCTGTAACTATTGTCATAATTTAATGATATGTAAAGAGGAAATGAATTGCCACACTTGTCGGAATAAATCTTTTGCTTCAATAGAGAGAAGTAAAAACTGGTCAACAAAAAATAAAAAACAACCTATCGAAGTATTCAAAAGTAGTGCTGAAAAATTTATATTTGATTGCGATAAATGTGGAAATGATTTTCCAAGTAAATTATGTCATATTACGGATGGTTCTTGGTGTCCAAATTGTAGATATAAAACAGAAGTTCTTGTTTATGATAAATTAAAAACAAATTATCCTTCAATAAAGAGACAATATAAGGTAGATTGGTGTAAAGATAAAAAACATTTGCCTTTTGATTTGACAATTGAAGAGAAAAAAATTATAGTGGAAGTAGATGGAGAACAACATTGGAAACAAGTTGCTAAATGGAAAACGCCTGAACACAATAGAAGACGAGATATGTATAAAATGAAATGCGCAAATGAAAATAAATTTTCAGTTATTAGAATTATTCAGGAAGACATTTATAAAAATAAATATAATTGGTTCAATGAATTATGTGATAATATTGAAAAAATAACAAATGATAATAGAGTTCAAAATATTTATATGTGTAAAAATAATGAATATAAAGATTTTGAGATTATTTAGTTAATACTGACGAGACCATAAATTTTATTTTTTATAAAAAATTTATTGAGGACCACTGCCAATTTCTAGCGGCGGTCTCATGAAGTCACTCTCAATTGTTGATAAATTCCAGGGCCCCACATTAAGTTGTGGATTCGGTGGCTCTGAGCGTATTTGAAGGTTAGCATTTCTCAAGGTTTGGCCGACAGTATCAATACCAATATGGTAGCCAGCCTTGAGTAAGTTAATGTTAGCAAGGTCGCCCTTACCGGAAGGGTTTAATTGAGCCCATTGGCTGTTAGTATCCTTAGGTAAAAGTTCGGCAGGATTTTGAATATTAGGTTTGGAACAAGAGGAAGGGATGCCAGGCATGGAAGTTTGGACACCATTAGCAGAAGCGAATACTTCATTATGTCCTAATGGTTCAGAAGGACGGACAGCTCCAGAATATGCGGCATTTGTATTTTGATATTGAGTTTGCATTTGGGTATTAGCTTCTTGTCCTGTCATTCCTTTTGCTCCTAAATAACCAGCAAACATATATACACAATAAGCGACGATTAACAAAATAATTATAGCTCCAACTCCGTAGTCATTCCATAGTTTCTTTAAAGAGACACTCATTATATAAAACTATTGATAAAATAATTTTATCAATTTATTCTAAACTTTCTTAAAGTCCTTCTAATTCACTTTCTGAAGCTTCATCAATTTCGGCGTCAAAATCACTATCATCATCATTAATATTTTCAATCATATATGTTTTCTTAATATTCTTTGCTTCTAAATAAGCTAAAATTGCATTCTTTTTTGCTTGTTTTGCCTTGTTTCTTGCTTCCTTATATAATTCAAAATAAACTTGATTAGGTTTTTTAAGTGTCATACTTTCTACATTGTCTAAATTCAAATCATTATTGTTAATCTCTCTTAATTCATGTTTGTTTTCCTCAATATCATTATTTAAATTTTCAAATTGTATATCTAAACATATATTATCATGTTCATTTTTTTCTTCAGATACAAGTAAATCAAGAGGTTCTAATTCTTCTAAAGAATCTAATGTTTCATCCATTTTTTGCAAAACACTTTGGGTTTGTGGATCTTTTACTTCTTTTGGTTCTTCATTTATATTTTCTAAATTAACTTCATCCTGAATTATTGGTTCTGATTTTAAATCGTCTAAAGATTTATTTTGAGATGTTTTATTATTTTTAATTAAACAGCTGTCAAAAATGGGTTCATTATCAAGAACCATCATTTGTTTCAATTCAATTTCAATTTGAAAATTTCTTGATGTAAATTTTATACCTTGTATTTCTAAAATTGAAATAATTTCAGTCTCTGGTGTAATATCACTTACTCCTAAATTAATTTCATTTTCATTATATATTTTAACTGCTGGATTATCATCCTTTGTATTTTTAATATTGGTTCTTAATAAATAATATTTACCTGACTTATAAACACGTATTAAAGGATTAAAAGCATTTTCAATGTCATTTTCTTCTAAATTGCCTTGGAACCATGCATCTTTTTTTTCATAGATAAGTTTTTTACATTTATCTTCTAAATTTTCAAACCAATTAATGAGTGTTTCAGAGTTTTTATCAAACATTAAATCACTATAATACTTTTTTCCTGTTTTAACAATACCTTGTCGTGTTAAACTTTTTGATGATTGTATGTATAGTGGTTTCTTATTAAATTCAATTTTTGTAAAGTATGCTCCTCCTTGAATTCCAACAGGATGTGCTAAAGAAATTTTGGAAAATTCAAATGTATCATTTGGTTCAATAATATTATCCATATTACTGAAAATAAAGAAAAATTAAAATTTATTAACACGCATAAATATTATATTATTTCTCTTATAATTATTTATGAAAGATTCAATTGTGCAACAATGTTTAGATATTTTAAAGAGAGAAGATATTAAAACAGAATTTAAAATATTGTTAAAACCAGTAATTGATTTTATTTTATATGAAATTAATCCTTATATTTATATTACCATGGGATTAGTATTTCTAATTTTTATAATGATATTAGCAATTCTTATTCTTTTAATACTAATGATACGAAATAAAGAAATCCCTTAAGGGAATAACTTAGGTAGTTCATAATTAAATAATTGCGGAGGATTTTAGGCGATTAATTAATTTTTATTCTCAGTGTTCTATATAAATGGCAAGACAAAGAAGCAGAAGCAGAAGCAGAAGTAGAAGTAAAAGTAGAAGTATGGCTGGAGGGTCATACACCTCAGCAGCAACTTATGGAGAATATGTAAATGGACCAGGTAATTCTCAATATAATAGAGTTTTTGACCAAGCTGGAGCTTATGGACAAATTCCCGGTAATATTATTATTGGTGCTCAAGGACAAAATGTTCCCTCTACATCTCAAATTCCAACAGGAGAACAATTAGATTTAATTCAAAAGGCTGGTAGAAGAAGACATAGAACCAAAGGTAGTCATAGAACCAAAGGTAGATATAGAAAGGGAGGATTTTTAGGTGAAGTTATTAACCAAGCTATAGTTCCATTTGCTCTTCTTGGAATGCAAAATACTTATAGACGTGGAAGAAAGGGTGGTAGACACACTCGTAGACATTATAAACGTTAAATCTAATTATACTATTCTCTCTAATATTAAATTTGTATTGTTATATATTTAGTGTTTAATTGATTAAATTTTTTTATTAATTAAGAGTAATAATGAGTTCAATAGGTTTTGAAAACGAGATTAAACAATGGGTTCAACTAGATAATCAACTTAAGGAGTTAAATGAACGCACAAAGGTTTTGAGAGAGAAAAAAAATACTCTTGAAAATAATATCACAATATATGCAGCTTCAAATAATCTCTCTAATTCAACTCTTCAAATAAGTGATGGTAGATTAAAATTTACAAATACAAAGGTGCACGAATCACTTACATTTAAATATTTAGAAAAGACGTTGGGAGAAGTTATTAAGAATGAAAACCAAGTAAAGCTTATTATGGAGCATATTAAACAAAAAAGAGAGATTAAAATAGTTCCAGAAATAAAGCGCTTTTCTAATAATTAATTTATATATCAATAATTTATATGAGTGAATTAGATTATATTGGAGCAGATGAATTAGTTTTTAATAATGATATTGAAGGAGGAATACATTCTGGAGGTTTTAGTGTAAAATCTATTATGATGAAAGCTGGTATGTCACCTATTATGACCATTAATAATCCTCAACTAGGAGGAGGTGATAAAGTATCAGACTTATTTGAAAATCTGGTTATTCCTAACTGGACACTTTCTTACAATAATAGAATAGTAGGAGGGAAATATAAGGAAGTTGAACCAAAGGTAGATTCGCTTGAACATAATGATAATCATATGGAAGATGATGAAGTTGTCGATGATGATTTGCATGAAAAATTATTAGACCTTGTAAAAGAGCATAATAAAACGCAAAAAACAAAGAAAAAAATTACTAGAAGAATGAGAAATAAAAAGAGAGGAACTAAAAAGAAGAAAGTATAATTAATTATATTAATAATGTAATATAACTAATATGATTTATCGAGTATGTGAACATTACTATAATGATGATTTACAGATTATAAAAAATGATACTGAGAAACCACATGAATGTTTTGTTTGTTTTCATACTGATACAGATGATGACTTAAAACCTATTAGTCTTAGATATCAAGATTTATATATTAAAAATTGTAATTGTGACGGACAAATACATAAACAATGTCTTGAATTATGGTGTAAACAAAAATTAAAATGCCCAATATGTAGAATAGAATTAAGAGAGAATATTAAGTTTAAAAATGTTTTACTTACAATTACATTTAGAACAGATATTATGTATTTACATTTAATTAGAGCGTTAACACGTGCTGCAAGAGTTATAAAATTATTTTTATTTATTTATACTTCTCTTCAATATATATATTTTATGATAGACGTTAATAGAAATATCGATGAAAATAATTCATATCTCCCTTATTCAGGATTTGATTTTGTTGATAAACAGAAAATAATTAAACTTCACCCCAAGTATTATAATTAAATGGTGAAACTAATATTTGGTCTAGATTGTTCTTCATTATATCAACTTTCTTTTGAAAATCAATATCCTCTTGTGTTTCTGGATATGGACTAGCAGTTTTCATTAATTCTTCCTCTTCACTTGTTATTTTAGGTTTATATCCATAACAATTTGCACCGAATTTAACATTCGGATTTGCAATATAACCGCCATTTATACCTGGTCTTCCACAATCATTTTCGTGTTTAGGAATTTTCTGAAGATTATCATAAGTGTTCTTTTGAGTTGGGAATAAAGCTAGCTGATTTGCTGACCATCCATAATTACACCATTCCGCACCATTATTGTAAGTTTTCTCTATTTGGTCGTATGTAGCTAGTTCAGCACCATAAGCTGTACATAATGACTTTGCGTTTTCATATGTATAATAATTACCAGGAATATTAAAAACTTGTTTTTTAAATCTTATTTCGGGAACTGGTGCAGGTTGATAAGTACTTTGATCAACGACTATATCTATAGTCGTTTTTGGAGTAAATAAACCTTGAACATATGCTGTCACATTAATACTAAAAAAGTATTGTAAAGCATTTATTAAAATTAATATTACTAAAATAGCAATAATTATTCCACCAAATATTCCACTACCATTAGTATCCATACTTGATGCAGTTTCACTTCCAGTTCCTAAAGATGGTGAAAAAGCATAATATGCTACAACAATTAAAATAATAACAACAAAAATCATTGGGTTCATTATATAAGTGTTTAAATAATTATACATATTAACTGGATCAGTTGTTGTTGTTGTATTTACTACTTCCATTATATTATATAAATAGTTAAAAAATTAATACTCAATTCTTTTTTCTATAAAATAATACATATGCTTTTGGTGAAATAATTGAATCAGTTAATCCCACTTCAGAAACAGATGTATCATTAAAGTGATACCACTTTCCATTAGCATTTTTTACATATGATGTATAATGCCCACCCATGACACCTCCACTGTGATTACAAACACCATATAATTCATATTTATATGTCTCTTTTTTATATCCAATAACATATGATGATAAATCTAAATTATCTAAAGGAAAATTTACATGTATTTGATTTTTTTGGAACCGATTATTAAATCGCTTTAAATCGATTGCTAAAATATTTGGAAAAGACCAAAATAATAAATTTTTCTTTATATTTACAATTTCATTTGTCTCTTCATCTTTATAATTTTCTATAACTTCACCTTTTACATAATAATTAAAACAATCAATCAACGATGGAGATTTAATATCTGGTGGAATAGGTAAATCAACCATAAAATATGGCTCAGGTGTTTGACTTAAAATTTTACCGTTGTCTATTCTTGAAATTTCAGATACATAAACTCCATAAAATAAATTCCATATTTCCGAATAATCATTTTTATAACTATTTTCAATCATTTTGAAACATTTTATTGCAAGCATATCTGTTTCGTTTTCTGGATTTCCTGAAATTGTAAATTTAATTTCTCTCGACAATGAATTATGAAAACAATCTATCAAAAACAATAAAAATTCAGATACATCATTTTGAGAATAACCTGTAAATAATTCTTGAGATTTTGCTGATGCAACCTTTTGAACTGTTTTTATAAATCTACTTGGAGAGACAACACAATTATCATTCCATAAAATCTTTCGGAGACCATCCCATTCAATTAATAATGCTGAATCATATTTATTTTTTAAATTTTTTTTATATGTTTCTGCATCAAGAAACTCATTTAATTCATAAGTATGTGATAAAACTTGAATGCACGAATTTATAAAACAAGTATTACCCAAATTTGCCAAACCACTTAATCCTTTATCACAATATTTTGAGTTATTCATTTTATATAATTGTATTAATTATAATTATATATTTAAACAGATTTATTATAATATTATTATCATGAGTTCTAATTCAAATACTTTTAGAATAAGTAATGAACAATTGTTATTAATTGACATTTTAAATACTATGTATAATGTTAATCTTAGACAAATTAACAATCTTACTGACACGTTAAATAACTTATATGATACAAATAATCAAATAAGAAATTTATTAATACAACTTTTAAATTCTAATCAATACTCTGGTTCTAATCAATACTCTGGTTCTAATCAACGACGTAATGGATTTAATGAAAGAAGAAATAGAGAGAATAATCCCGACAGGGATAGAAATAATAATAGAAATAATGATAGAAATAATAATAGAAATAATAATAGAAATAATAATAGAAATGATAATAGAATATATCTTAATAATAGACCATATATTATTGATTCTGTAGCTGAATATACAATTCCAAGACAAAATTATTCAAATCAAAATCATAACAATACTAACTTGGATTCTTTTGCACAATTATTTCAAAATTTTTTACAGCCAGTAGAAATTTATCCAACACAATCTCAAATTGAAGCAGCTACAAGAAGGGTAAGATATTGTGATATTACAAGACCAATAAATACACAATGTCCTATTTCTATGGATGAATTTAATGATAATGATATGGTGACTGTTATCAGACATTGTGGTCATACTTTTCATACAGAACATTTAATGAGTTGGTTAAGAAGTAATTGTAGATGTCCTGTTTGTCGTTATGATATTAGAGAATATAATTCAAATGCTTCTACAGATTTTTTTTATAACTCTACACAAAACATTCAATCTCATAATACTTCTAGTTCAACCACAGTTCAACAACCTTCTACTACATTATTTGACTCTTCTAATAACAATTTAGAGAGAAATTATATTACCAGAAGCGATATTATTAATAGCAATGTGAGTAATTCTGGTTTTAATTTGTTTAATGATACCAATATTAATAACTTAACTGAAACTATAGATTTATCTGGTAATCAAATAGATACCCTAACAGGATTAGGTGGAACTACTGCATTGTTTTATTTATTAAATATTATGAATAATATAAACCGTAATTCAAGATAAATTATAAAAATATGATATAAAGATTTTTATTTTGTAAATTTAACAATGCGTAGATTTAGGTTTAAAAAAAATAATAACAAAATAATTCATGATAATGATGAAGTAAATTTAGATGAAAATATACATGAAAAGAATGATGAAGAGATAAATTCAAAGAAAAAAATTATTACTGAAAATATTTATAAATTTTTAATAAAAACTTCAACATTTTTATTAAAATCACTAATAATGTTATTTAAAGTGTCGGGAATATATTTGCTATGGATATGTCTGCATTATTTTTCAGCACATCTATACATAAAATTTTGCGTTCCAGATACAATTATTGGATTTTTAATATCACCATTTATGATTGCAACTCCGCATTGTCAAGGTTTAAGATGGATTGTATATAATGCTGCTGGAATTATTAATAATATGTGGATACTTATTGGCACTTGGTTTTATTCAATCATATGAATTTTTAACAGTGATACTCGTGTTGACCAAAATGATTTATAATTATATTTATAAATAATATAAAGACTATACTACTATAATAGTATACTATAGTAAATGAGTAACCATAATAGATTTGGTAATAGATGGACTATTAATGAAGTTTTATCACTTCAGAGGGAATTTGAACTTCTCGGTTTGGGTATTGATGAGATGGCAGAAAAGCATAGAAGAACACCAAACGCAATCATGTTTAAGTTAGCTCATGAGGGATTCGCAGATTATAATGTTTTATATACTAATTATCATGATTTAAATTCAGCAATGCCTGTTAGTCGCACATCAAAATTCGATACTATCAATTTTTTGATTGATATAGGTGATGAAGGTGATGAAGGTGATGAAGATTACGAAGATGATGAAGATGATGAAGATGATGAAGATTACGAAGAAAATGAACACCCTCTCAGCAGACGTGTAGCTAAGTTGGAAACCGGATTGGATGAGATTAAGAAGATGTTGAAGGATATTACGATGCAACGACATACGTATGGTTCAATTGGTGGTTCAAATGGTTGTTCAATTGGTGGTTCGCAAGGGTGTTATATTTAGAGCAACGCTTATTTTAATGTAAAAAATAAAAAATTATTCATTTTGTAATTTTTTATTTTATAATTATTTCAAATACTTACTCTTTAACCAAAGGTATATTCGCTTTTAGCTTCTATTTAACCAAAGGTAGCTTCGCTTTAACAAAGATTTTAGTTAGACTTTGAAGTCCTAATTTTTCATTATTTGTTTCTCTGAGATATTCATCAAATAATAACGTCTTTACTTCCTTACATCTCATTTGTTCAACCTTTTCTTCAAATTTTTCTTTAATTTTATCCTCATCATCAAATTCACACATTAAATCGCGTCTTAGTTGTTCTAAATCCTTTTTATATTTTACTAGCTTAGGACGTTTATTTTGCATACTCCATATTTTTTCAATAACTAGAGCAAATAACTGCTGTACTGGTTTCATAATTTGATTTGTAATATAGAATGAATAATCTAATTTTAAATTATTTTCTTGGATAAAAGATGGAGTTTCAATTTTATTACCTTGTAAAACTTTCTTACCTGGAACTGAGATATAAGCAAATGGAATTCTATCACCAGAACAAGGTTTATTACCTGGGTCTCTTGCAGTAATTCTATCAGCTAATACTTTATGTGCAATTGTCTTTGGATTTTTATATCCTGAACGCAATGATTTTGTAATTACAAGTTTATCAATTGGATATTTTTCATCAACTATATTTTGTAAACATACTCTTAAGAATTCAATCGCTTCTTGAATATTTTGTTTCTTCATGAGAATATCAATAATTCCACCATAAATATCTTTAACAATAGATGCATTATCTCGGCGTTTCAATACAATACCCATTTCCTTTCTTTTACATTTATTTGGGTCAGTTTCATATAGCATTCCAACATATCTCTTCTTTGATAATAAACAGAATGGCATAAATGTTTTCTCATATTCAAAATCATGAGGTGCCTTTAAGAAATTAGCTGCAATATCTCCTGCTTGTTGTGCTAACTCAATTGTAATTTCAAGCGCTTTTTTACCTCTAATTAAAGTACCATCTAGTTCTTCAAGATTAAATGTATAGAATACTGAATCTGTATCACCATAAATGTATTCAGCACGAGTTTTAACCTGTCCATAATTAGTAGTATCACAAATCTTATTTCCATAACATTCCTCGATTATGCGCTTACCATATGTCAATAATTTACGTCCGACTGCAGTTGTACAAGCAGCAATATCTTTTTCATAAAATGAACTTGTTTTAGCACCACAACCTCCATATAATGAATTAGCTGTTACCTTGTAACCGAGCTGTCTTTGCTCTAAAACATTCTTCATAAACTCATCATTTTGAGTTGGTATCATTTTTCTTGTATCTTTTCTTGCTTTTAATAGCTTCTTTAAAATTTCTGGCATGATGGCTGATTCTCCATCAGGAAATTGTGCATATCTACAAATTTTAAAACCACATCTTATTTTTTCTGCTGCTGCCTTTGGATGTTTTCTGAAATATCGATATGTATCATATTGCACATTTACATACTCATAACCTGGTAAATTATCATATAAATAATTACCTTTCCCTTCGGCGTCTTTATATCCCCATTCGTCAATTAGATTACCAGCTAAATCATATTCTTGTGTCCAAACCTTACTATCATGTGACAAATTTTCACTAATCATTGAACTTGGATATAATGATGCATAATCATTACAAGCTACAGGATTATCAAGATATAAATCGCATTTAGGTGGCAAAACGAGCGCACCTTCATATCCTTCATCTAAATCGCCCTTTTCAATTACTGGAATAAGGGTTTTAATCTTACGACATTCATTCGCAATAAGACTTTGTAACTTAATACCTTGACCTCGCATGACAAGGAAATTAATTGGAACGCTGCAAATTTTTGCCATCTCAATAAAACCAGTTAAAACATCTGATTTATTAAATAGATAATGCACTAAGTTACAATCCTGAATACAGTATTTTGCGACAATAGATCTATCACTTGCTGTTCCATTTGATAGCCTGAAAATATCTTTTGGGGTTACATCATCCTTCGCTAAACACCATCTAACTTTTTTATTAAAGTCTGGATTTACCATACCATTAATCTCAAATTTACAGTTTGTCTTGTCGATATTTGTAACTAAAAACTTCGCACCTTCACAGTAGTAATCGACTGAATGACCTATTTCTTCAAAATGAATATTGCTACCAATTAGAAGACCAGTTAAATTGCTTGTGTATATAACAGTTTTATTATCAATATGCTCTATTTTTTTAACAAAATCACCAATAAAATAACCAGCAACATAGTCTAATTTATAACTTGTTAAATTTTCACCTCTTCTATAAAAGTTATACAAATCAACTTGTAGTCTACCATTTATTTTAATAAATCGCAAATCATGCTGACCACTTGCTATTTGAATACTGCTTTCTTCAATCTTATATTTTCCAGTATCTTTATCTTTTGTACCACATACTTCATCCTTATTTCGCGAAAGTTTCAGAAAATCTTCAGTGCAACTATTTTCTTCAGCTCTTCTAAACATAAACTCATAATCAAAACCAAATATATTATAACCAATAATGATGTCTGGATTTTCCCTTTGAACTAAATCTTGCCACGCAAGTAATACTTCGCGTTCTGTTTTATATGATTCAATAATACTATTTTCCATTTGCAACTCACAGCAAGTATCCAATACAATACAATGATTTAAGTGCGGATCCTTATTTCCATAGTTCATAAATGTTGAACCAATAAAGGTCACTTTATCACCTTCTAACTTAGGAAATACTGAATTTAATGAAATATTCAATTCATTCAGCTTTCCTTCTCGCTCATATTTTTTATCTAAAATGACATCCACAATTGTTGCTTTTTTATCAGAATATTCCTTTACATTCCTTAAGGAATTATATGCTTTGCTTGAGGTCCCTTCAAAAGCCACATTAACTTCTCCATTTTCATTTGATTGTCCTTCTCCATCTTCTTCTGCTTCAAGTTCAACTTCTTTTGAAATTTTCTCAAATATTGCTTCTAATGAATTTGCTTGATTAAATTCTTCAGTTTTTTGTATACTTCTTACTTTACATTCAAGCCATTTATTAATTAAACCAATAACATCTTCCTCTCTTCTAGGAATTTTCTTTGGATAAACTAAATCAATTCCCTCAATAGTACCATAACCAAATGCTGCAAGCACAATATTTTTTAGTCTTTCACTCATTAACTTTTTATCAAATTGATCTATACAAATATTTTCAAAATATTCAACAATATTTGTTGCTAACTTTTTATAAGTTTTAATAGGAACAGGAAAGTCTCCATGACTACTACTTGCCTCAATATCAAAACTCATAATCTTATAAGGAACTCTTGTTTCCTTATCATTTAACGGAATAATATTTTTAAGATTTGTTGCAAATTGGTAATCACAATTTACTGTTTTTAGTTCATTTTTAAATTCAGCTGCTTTTTTCTTTGGAACTGCAATCCATCCTGAAGGACTAATATCCTTGATATGAAAATAACGCAATAAAGGTGGAATATTCGCTTCATATAGTTTAATATTTGTGTCAAAATAGTTATAACCATCTTTTAATAGTGTATGACCAGACTGATAATCTGAATACCATAAGTTCTTTGCCTTATTAAATGCGCTTAAATTAGCAAATTCAATAAATATAAACTTATGCTCTTTTTTATTATCAAAACCGTATAATTTTTTACGTCTAATTATTTTTGAATCCGTAATTGAATCATAATAATATTTTCCCATTTTGTCTCTTAAATGTTTTATAAAATTTTCTTTCATTTCAATTGACCAACTATCATTTACCATAACATAGAAGAATGGTTTAAATCCGTCTACTGTTACTGAATAAGTTTTACCGTGTTCATCTACACCAAACATTTGAATCATAAACACATTATTGTCTTTAAACACGTTTTCTTGACCGGTGTCTCTAGATGAATCGTAAACATTATACACATTGTAATCAAATACTCTAAAGATATGTTCCATTATATTATTAATAATTTATATTTATCTTGTTTATTTTTAATCAATTTTTTTAAATATAATT
>Ga0247841_10008921_pt1 | contig 14213 bp, 19 predicted proteins | sample LaCruzMarch2015__2_FD_192410 | JGI IMG/M metagenome (GOLD analysis project Ga0247841, IMG submission 192410) | Freshwater microbial communities from meromictic Lake La Cruz, Castile-La Mancha, Spain - LaCruzMarch2015_18m | ecosystem: Environmental > Aquatic > Freshwater > Lake | place: Spain...
GAGTAAATGTTTTTCCCCGGTAAAAAAGGGTGACCTCGGCAAATATGCCTTTATCCAGGTATATGCGGTGATAGTAGTCTTTTGTGGAAGCCAAAAGCAGCTTTGCCATGTCCAGGTAACCCGGGTCTATGTTGATCAGGCGGTGTCGGCCTTCAGACAATTTATTTTCAATCTGGTTAGCGGTAATTTTTATCTTGGAGAGTTTTTGGGGAGGGATCAACTTTTTGAAACCGATAAATTTTCTTTTTAGCCCCTTTCCGAATTCTTCTTTGTAATAATCGCTGTGGATAAAATCCAGGGTCTGGCTTTCAAAATCAACTTCGCCGTAATGTTTTTTAAGCAGAGTCTCAGCTCTTTTTAATATCGTCTCTTCTTTAAAAATAAAGCCGACGATTAATTTTACCGGGAGAATTTTTCTTATTTTTCCCATTCCAGGTTTAAAGGGGGGAGTTTTGGGATAAGAGCTGGCTTATGTATTGCGATATCTTTTGCCGTTCGGGGCTGCCGATGGCGTTAAAAAATATGGCGACGTTAAAGCCGCCTTCGCTTTCGTCCTCTGTCCTTACAACCACGCCTTTGCATTCAACGATATAATTTTTACTTATCCGGTTGACGATTATCGGCAGGGTCAGTTTGACCATGATCTTGGTGAACGGGGGAATGTATTTTTCTATGCGGCAATACGCGCCGACACAGCTGACATTTCGCGTAGTGGTGATGAAATCATAACCGTTAGCCGCTATTTTAAGCGGGAAGTCCTGGTAGAGCCGTGGGTGCAGCCTTCTCTCCGCTTTTAAATTCTTTTTCATTTCTTTTCTTCTTTTTGTTTAGTCAAATAATTGGCCCAGCATTTTTTACTGCAATAGAACTTTCCGTTCCGGTAATAACGTTTTAATTTCTTGATGGGTTTATTGCAGGCCAGGCAATTAGTTTGTTTTTCTGCCGCAGGTTTGGCTTCTTGAGTTGCTGCTTTCGCTTGTTCCGCTGCCATTTCGAATCTCCTTGTTTGCTAAAAAAGATAATTTAGATTTCGCTGGTTTCTATCTGTATACCTATGTAGTCGTTGAGGTACCTTCTCTCAACGGGGTTAATCTCCAGGAATTCGACACCCAGGCGGTACTTGTTGGAATGCGGCACCGGGCTTGACCAGGCGATCCTGCCGATAGGGTTTAAGATCCGCGATAAAATATTTATCTCCATGGTCAGATTGCTGGAAGGGGCTATGAAACCGTCATTAATAAACCCTAATCCGGTGACGCTGATATTATCGCTGAGCACGTTATTAAAATCAGAGGTGCCTCTGATTTGGTAGCGCAGCGCAGCACTTACCTTTATCCGGGGACAAATTCTTTTATCGTTTTTTTTCGGGGTAATTTCCATTTCGAGAAAAATTATAGCATATAGTCGCAGGCATGTCAATACCAAACACGGATTGGACGGATTGACCAAAGTCATTATTTCTGCTATAATAACTTAAAATGTATTGCCAATTCTATGGTTTAAAAGAAAGGCCTTTTAACGTAACTTCTGATCCCGCCTTCTTTTTCTTCAGCAATAAGCATAAAGAAGCCTTGGCTCACCTTTCTTACGGAGTATCCCAGAGAAAAGGGATAATCGTGATTACCGGGGAGATAGGCACGGGAAAGACCACCCTCTGCCGTTTTTTTCTTAATAAGCTGGAGAAGAATGTAAAGACCGCGTTTATACTAAACCCTTATCTCCCCGAGATCCAGCTTCTAGAGGCGATAATAAATGATTTCGGTGTCAATATTAAAGATAGATCTAGCTTTTCTTTTGTTTCGGAATTGAACAAGTTTCTCCTGAGTGAATCCGGGGCCGGAAATAATGTGGTTTTGATTATCGATGAGGCTCAGAACCTCAAGTCCCACCAGTTGGAACAGATACGCCTCCTTTCCAATCTGGAAACGGAAAAAGATAAATTATTGCAGATTATTCTTACCGGCCAGCCGGAGTTAAACCGTAGGTTGAACCTTTATGACCTGCGCCAGCTGCAGCAAAGAATAACCGTGCGCTACCATGTTACCCCTTTAGATAAGGATGAAGTAAAGGGCTATGTAGAGCACCGCCTGAACATCGCCGGCAGCTCGATGGATCAGGCCAAGTTCAGCGCGGAAGCGCTCGAAGAAATTTATAGTTTTTCTGAGGGTACACCCCGATTAATCAATATTATCTGTGACCGTGCCCTGCTTGCCGGGTTTGTGGCCGGGGCCAGGCAAATAGATTTTAATATAATAAAAAAATGCCGCGAAGAACTGGGCGCTTATTTTAGAGGAGAGGAACGATGAGTATTATATACGATGCCTTAAAGAAGGTCGAGAAATCTAATAGCGTTACCCCAAAGACTGAGGATAAAAAGAGCGTTTCTTCCGCGGGCCCGAAAATAAAAACTTACCTGCTTTACATATTAGTTGTCTGTCTGGGCGCGGTGATAGCAAATATGTTCCTGGGAGTTTTTACTAAACCGGTTAAAGTTGTTAAAGTCAATAAAACCGCTGCCTTGCCTGTTTTGCCGCCCGCGGTACCGGCGGCTCCGAAAGTTTTACCGCCGGTAGTCCTTCCTTCTCCTCCCGCAGAGCCCCAGAAACAAGCTGAATTTCCACCGCTGGTATTAAACGGCGTATTTTTTTCCCAGGCCGAAGGTTATGCCCTTATAAATAACCGGATTGTGAAGGAAGGCGATACTGTTGACGGTGCGCTGGTCAAGCGGATCAGGTTAGAAGAAGTTGAGCTTGAGTTTGAGGGTTTTGTTACAAAACTTTCCACTAACAGATAGAAGAAGAGATTCTTTCAGCCAGGCTTTCCCGGATTATCTCCAGCGGTATATTTTCTACTAAAGTTACCTCGCCTATATTTTTAATCAGGACAAATCTATTCTTGGAGCCGGTGAATTTCTTGTCACGGTAATGCGCTTTAATTATACCGGCTATGGGGACCTTCTTGATATTAGTAGGCAGGCCCATTACCGCTATCAGCTTCTCTAATCTTTGCGCGGTTTCTTTATTCGTAAGCTTCAGTTTTTTGCTTATTCCGCAGGCAACCAGCATGCCCAGAGCTACCGCTTCGCCGTGGTTGTATTTTTTAAAGCCTCCTGCCGCTTCAAGGGCGTGAGCTATGGTATGCCCAAAATTCAATATTGTCCTTATACCCTTCTCTTCTCTTTCATCGAGTTGGATGACTTTGCTTTTTATATCCACGCAGCGGCTGACGATGAATTCCAATTTTTTTGGGTTTAGCTTAAGGATATCTTTATAATTTTTTTCCAGATAAGCGAACAAATTCCTGTCTTTTATTGCCCCGTATTTTATAATTTCCGCAAAGGCGGCCTTTACCTGCCTGAGGCTTAAGGTTTTAAGGACGTTGGTGTCGATAAGCACAAGCTTTGGCTGGTAAAACGCTCCTACCAGATTTTTACCTTCTATCAAATCAACTGCGGTTTTTCCTCCGATGCTTGAATCAACCTGAGCTAGTAACGTGGTGGGCAGTTGTATGTAGGGGATCCCCCGTTTATAGATAGAAGCGACAAACCCCGCCAGGTCTCCGATTACCCCTCCGCCCAAAGCAATGATGAAGAGCTGTCTTTTTTTATCATAGCCGGCGATGTCTTTTATTACCGCGGCGGCCGTCTCTATGGATTTGCTTTTTTCGCTGTCCGGAACAAGTTTATACTTTAGGCTGAAACCGGATTTTCTAAGGACCTTGTCCAATAACCCGGAGTACTTATTTTTTATCAGGGGGTTGGTTATTATATAGGCATCGCTGCCGATATTTAATTTGCGGATATATTTACCCAGGAGGTTAATTGTACCGCTGCCCACGATTATGTTGTAAGAGCGTTTTTTTAGGTTTACTTTTATAGTCTTCATATCAGAAGGGCAGGGTTAATAATTTTAACACCAGATTTACAGCAGGCCAGATCAGGTAATCTATCATTCCCATCCAGATAAGCAGGATCACGATAATAAAGCCGTAAGGCTCGATAGCGGAGTATTTAGAGGCCAGGTTAGGAGGCAATATTCCTGCCAATATGCGCGAACCGTCTAATGGGGGGATGGGCAGGAGATTGAAAACTCCTAAAATTACATTGATAAATATGAGGTTTCTTAGTACGAAATCTATGTTTGCAGAGATTGGCAGTAACTTGAACATGATTGTCAGGACCAGGGCGAAGAGAAAATTTGCCAGCGGCCCGCTTATCCCTATCAAGGCCATATCCCTTTTGGGATTCTTTAAGGCCCAGTAATTTATCGGGACGGGCTTAGCCGCTCCGAATACAAACTGTCCGCCGGTAGCGATGAAAAGGAATAACGGTAAAACTATTGTGCCGATAGGGTCTATATGCGCTAAGGGGTTAAGGGTCAGCCTGCCGGCGTACTTTGCGGTGGTATCTCCCAATTTATAGGCCACCCAGCCATGGGCGAATTCATGCACACTCATGGCGATTATCAGTAATACGAAAGATACTAAAAGTCCGGCTATGTTCAATCCAGCGCCTCAATCTTTTCTACTTCAATAATGGGATATTTTTGGGTGTCCGGCCCGATAAACTTGCCGGTGACTTTTACTCTATGGTAATTAAGCTGGTCCAGGCTTTTTTTGTTGCCTTTGAGCAGGAATATTTTATTGTCGCTGGTGATGAGTTTATGGGTGGCCGGGCGTTTGAAAACTATCCCGTAAGGCTTGATTATTCCTTCGATTACGGTATTTTTTTCTCCGGCAAGCGAAATGGTTTGTTGTTGGGTTTGCGTTGGTTCAGGCTTAGCCGCGCTAGAAACCTTGCTGACGAACCTGGTGCTTATCCAGCCGAAGCTGTTATTGACCGGCTCTATCTTATACCATCCTCCTTTGTCTGCCAGGACGGTAAGCACCTCGTTCCTATTGACTTTCCCTAATATGGGAGAACTTTCGTTGGGGGCCAGCCTTATGTTTACGTTGTCTTTTATGACTTTTGCATTTTTAATCAATTCGTTTCCGCTTGCCTTTAATTTATCAAATGAATCGGCAGGTTTATCTTCTATGCCGGCTACCAGGTTTTTCTTGACAAAACTGGGTGCTTGTTTTGGCAGGCGTATTTTATACCAATCGTAGCGTTCGGATACCACTTCCAGGCGTTCGCCTTTGGCGCTTTTGCATATTATTTCCGCGCTGACAGTGGAATCCGAGCGTATATTGATATTGTTAGCGTTAACTTCTCCTGTAAATGGTGCAGGCTCTCCAGCGCGAAGGATATTAGCCGCGCTGAATAACATAAACAGTAATAAGGCTACCGGAAATATCTTATGGCCGGTGCGCATATTATTTTTTATCCTTGGCAGGAGACCCTTTCGCGGCAGGCGCTGCAGCAGCAGCGGCGGGAGCAGCCCCTTCAAGAGCTGTAGTTTCGGCCTTCTCTACCTTTTCTTTCTTGATCTTGATCCTTAAAGTTTTGATCTTGGGCAGGTTGTAGACATTATCCCCTTCTTTCCATTGCCCTTTTTCTAACATAAATCTCAGGCGCTCGATACGTTTTAATACCGACCCTTGTTTCTTGCCTAGTTTTGACGAGTTTAATGACGGGTGTATTGACATGGTTTTATAACCTCCTTATGAGACAGTCCCGGTAACGTTTTTTTAGTTCAACTAATAACGATTCCGCTGTTTTTTTGTTAGGGAAATTTCCTACGCATAATACGCTGAATTTACCCTTAGACATGATTAATGGCGTAAGCCCCCGTTTTTTTAACGCCTCCGCTTCTTTCCGGGCTGATGTTTTATTTTGATAGCTGGCTAACTGTATAGTGTAATAATTATGCATATATTCCTGGCTCTCTTGTTGCGGTATAACATTGCGCTTCTCTAAAACAGGTTGAGGTTGAGGGGCCGGTAATTTAGCAGGTTGTGCCGGCAGAGGGGCTGTTTTGACTGCTGCTGGTTGGGCCTTCAGCGCCAGGTCCAGCCGGGTGCCGGAGTTGGCAATTTGCGTTCTTTTCCCTTTTTCTACGCCCAGTGAAAACGACACGATTACGGTAATTATGAAAGCGATAATCATAAGCAATGTTTTTTCATAACCGCGTATGTAGCCTAGAAATGACTTATGGGTGGCCCCTGATTTTGTATCGCCATAAGCTTTTCCCCGGGAAAAAAGCTCTAATTGTGAATTATTTTCTTTATCCATCATGGTTTGATATTATATATCTTTTATTTATTCAGTTCCAAGTATTTTTTGAAAATCATTTTTTTCGGGATCCTTAAGAAAGCTTCCACCACTTTAGGGTCAAATTGGCTCCCGCTTTTCTTCCTGATTTCTTTTATCGCGGAATTAATATCCATTCTTTCCCGGTATGGCCTGCCGTAGACCATCGCCTCGAAAGCGTCAGCCACTGCCATGATCCTCGCTCCCTGGGGGATCTGCCCCTTTTTCAATTTTGAAGGGTATCCGGTGCCGTTGAATTTTTCATGATGATGCATTATTATCTGTATGACCGGTTTAAGTATCTGCATCGGCCGCAGGATCTGAGCGCCCTTGACCGGGTGCCTCTTTATGATCTTATATTCCTTGGCTGTTAATTTGCTTGTTTTTGTAAGTATCTGCAGCGGGATATCGGCTTTGCCGGCGTCATGCAAAAGGCTGGCGTATTTTAAACTTTCTACCTGTTTTTCGTCGAGGTTCATCTGGTTGGCTATTGACGTCACCAGCCGGCTGAAATACGGCGAATGGGTGTATTCCTGGGGGACCCGCATATCCAGCAGGGTTACCAGGCTCCTTATGCTTCCGAAAATTATTTTCTGCTGGTCTTCGTAGAGCTGTATATTCTTAATGCCTATCATCGCCTGTTCGACAATAGTCATCAATACATCCTGGTCAAATTTTTCAAACGGAGCATCGTTCTTGCCGCGTTTTATAATGATTACCCCCATTATGTCTTCGCAGATAAGCGGCAAAGCCAATAGGTTATTTTTTCTGACCGCGGTCAGGGTTTTAATGATTTTTTTCTCTAACCTGTTGGTAATTTTGGTTTTTTTATCTATCAGGTATCTTTTCTTATAGCTTACCAGGCATTTGAAGGTAGAATATTTTTTGCTGGGGTCCAGGAGTAAAACCAGGCAATATTTGACGTTGAATATCTGGCAGATGAGTTTTGCCAGGCGGTTAACCATATCTTTGACTTCAAAAGTAGAATTGACTAAGCGGTAAATGCTGTGGATAGACGAAATAAGTATTTTATACTTTTTCGTATGGGTCAAATAATTTTTTGTATTCATCTAAGGCGTACCTGTCTGTCATTCCGGCGATGTAATCACTTATCGCGCGTCTTGTGCCAAAGGAGAGTATCCTTTTCTGCACCTGCGCAGGCAATGCCTGCGGCTTGGCCATATAAACCCTGAATAATTCCTGGATGAACCGCTTGGCCTTGTCGCTCATCCTTATTACACGGTAATGGTGGTATAATTTTTCCATCAGCAGGCCGCGTAACGGTTTTTTTAAGTTTAACATCTCCCTGCTGAAGGAGGCTATCTTTTTATCCAACTTCTTCACGTCCCGGGAAGACTCCAGCCCGAGTTTGTTTATCTTTTCCTCGACCTCGCGTATCAGGTCGGTGACTTGGATATCGATCAGTGACCTCACTACCAGGTATTTCTTTCTTTCTTCATCTATTTTATCATATTTTTTGGAAATGTCCCGATATATATTGCCCCATATTTTTAATTGTTCCAGGTCGGATTCTTTTAACAGCCCTGAAGTAAGGCCGTCATCCAGGTCGTGGTTGTCATAGGCGATCTCATCGGCAATGTCTACTATTTGGGTCTCCAGGGTGGGCATCTCTTCCGGGGCAAGCCCTTTGATGCAGACTTGTTTATCATATGCCGAAGAATGCTTTACGATGCCTTCCCTTACTTCCCAGGTCAGGTTAATGCCGTCAAAATCTGGGTATCTTTCTTCCAGTATGTCAACTACTCTCAAACCCTGCAGGTTATGGTTAAACCCGCCGAATTTGGCCAGTATTTCATTCAGGGCTTCTTCTCCAGAGTGGCCGAAAGGGGTATGGCCTAAATCATGAGCCAGGGCTATTGCTTCTACCAGGTCGACATTCAACCTGAGGGCAAAGGCTATTGTCCGGGCGATTTGGGCGACTTCAAGGGTATGGGTCAGCCTGGTGCGGTAGTAATCTCCTTCGTGATTTACAAATACCTGGGTTTTATATTCCAGCCTCCTGAAGGCGGCGGAATGAATGATCCTGTCGCGGTCTCTCTGGTAGGCGGACCTGTAAGGATGCTCTGTCTCTTTATGGATCCTGCCCCGGGTATCGTGGCTTTTCATGGCGTAAGGGGCGTAAAACTTATCTTCTAGTTCTTTAATCTGTTTTTGCGTGAGCATATTTTAACTTCCTGTATAACTCGTCCAATGACTGGGATATTATTTTTGTATTGTTTAAAACAGGCATAAAATTTGTATCTCCCTTCCATCGGGGCACGATATGCAAATGCAGGTGCCCGGGGATCCCGGCGCCGGCGACATCGGAAATATTAATGCCTATATTGTAGCCATCCGGTTTCAGGACTTTATCCAAAAGTTTATTTACCCTGTTCAGGGCTTTAAACAAATCGATAATCTCGGCGTCTTTTAATTGCGAGAGTTTCTTGATGTGCCTTAAGGGCGATACCATTACGTGCCCGTTATTGTAAGGAAAAATGTTTAGTATGGCGATGGAATACTTGGTTTTGAATACAACATAATTTTTGCCCCGGCCTTGCGCGCATCGGCAGAACAGGCATTTTTCCCCACGGTTTTTTTTACCGGCGGCCTCGATATACTTAATCCTCCATGGCGCCCAGAGTTTATCCATTTATATTTTGATTATTTTTGCTTCTATTTTATCGTTTATCTCGATTATCCCGTATGAATTAAAAGGTGAAAATATCTGGTCAGTCGGGCTTCCCGGATTAAAATACAGGATATTACCCTTCTTTTCGTTAAAGGCTTTGTGCGAATGCCCGAATATAACCAGGTCGACCCTGTCGTTTTTAAAAGCCTCCTCTAGTAATTGCAGGAGGTTGGCCGGAGCTCCCCAGCCGTGCATTACGCCCACGCGGAATTTTTCTACTCCTATGATTTCTTTTTCCGGGAGCAGCTCTTTTATTTCGTCATGGTCCATATTTCCCGCGACCGCTACTACTGTTTTGCCGGTGCCTTTTATCTCCTCCAGTATGCTTAAATCAGCGAAATCTCCGGCATGGATGATCATATCCGCTTCTTTAAAGGCCTTCAGTAGTTCCTCCGGCAGCCCTTTTGCCCTTTCCGGAATGTGCGTATCCGAGATGACAATGATTTTCACGCTATTATCCTGGGTTTATAAAAAAGGTCAAGGACCTGGTTTAAATTGCTTAAGTCCCAGGTCCAGATTTTTTCTTCCAGCGCCCTTAAGCGGGCATTTGTGTCTATATCCTGAAAAGCGATAATAATCTTTTTCTGCAGCTTATGGCGGTATTTTTTGCATTCCTTGGCGAATTCCGAGATGTCTTCTTCAGTCAACACGTCATACTTAAATGCCATTATCCAGAGGCTGTCGTCGGAGCGGCCGATCAGCCCGTCTTTTAAACTCTTGCGGTTAAATTCCAGCGGTTTTATTTCACGGAAATGGTTGAGCCTTAGCCTCTTTTTTTCTATCTGCACCACTTCATTCTGGAAAAGCCTTAACAGCTCCGACATCCTTTCGATGACGGGTTTCTGGGCGCTTAGTGCAAATTCTTTGATCAGGTTATCTATGTTCTGCCTGAATATCGCTTTTTGGTTCTTGGCATCGAAAGTCAGGGACTTTAGCCTTTCCTGATAAACAAACCTCAGCCAGAAACTGAACACCCTGTCATTGATTTTAAGGAAATCACCGCTTCTGGTCAGGGTATCTAATTCAAACAGGTGGTTTATCCTTAAAGCCAGCTCCTTCTTTGTTTTATGCAGTATATGCGCGATATCCTTAAGTTTATTGTGGCCGCTGGAGATCAGGTACAGGATCGAGATATAATCCTGGCTATGCGGGGAGTCCAGGTAACGCTTGAGGTAATTGGAGAACCTCTGGTTTAATATGCCTGATGTGTCGAAGAGCAGGCTTTCTATTATATCGGTCAGGCTGGTCTGGTTTGTTTTTAAAATCGCGTCAGCGATGACTTCCATATAAAATGGGTATCCTCCGGTAAAATGCACTATAAAATTATTCACGCCGGCATTCAGGTTCAGGCCCCCTAAGCGGTGCCTGAGGTATTTTTCGCTGGTTCTTGTGTCAAAAGGCTCTAGCGTGATGACTTCAAAGTTTCCGAATAATAAAGACAGGTTTTTGGATAAAATCATCCTGGTTTTGAATTTCATGGAACTTGTGATGATGTACATTGTGTTCTTCTGAGAGATCAATAATTTTGTCCATTCGCGGTAAAGGTTTTTAATCCCTACATTTTCAAGATTATAAAATTCATCCAATATGACCACGCAGGATTTTCCGGTTTCCTGGTTAAATATTTCGCACAATGAGAAAAGCTCGGTAAAGGTATTGTTTTTCTTTCTTTTTTCCAGGGCGTTTAATATCAGTTTTACTTTTTCCGTTGTTTTGGGGATGTATTTAGCGGACCGGTTAACCAAGAAATCCAAATCTTCTTTTAACGCTGAGCCGCTGTTAAGCAGGAAATTATAAAGCAGGGCGCCGATGAACCTTTTGGCGAACAGGTTGAATGATTCAGGCCTTACCTCCAGATACAAAATGATGATCCGGTTGTCGCAGAATTTATCCAGGAGGCGGAATATCATCGAGGTCTTGCCGACCAATTCATCGCCTATAATGGCGATATTCTGGCGGTAACCGTCTTTTAAATCGCGGATACGCCTTTCCAGTATCTCCAGGCAGGCCTTCCTGCCGAAAAAATTATCTTTTAACATATTTAGTGAGATAAATAAAAAAATGGGTTTTGCGGGAGATGTTTTTTTCTCACCTCAAAGTGTAAATAGGTGGTTTTATCCCTTCCCGCTGAGCCGGCCCTGGCGATAAGCGAACCTTTCTGGACTCTATCGCCGGCCTTAATAAATACTTCCTGGTTCCTGGCGTAAACAGTGGAAAACCCGTCGTTATGGTCGATGATTATGGTTTTGCCGAAGCTTTCAAAGTTATCGGTGTAAAACACAACTTTGCCGCTGCGGGAAGCTACTACATCGGTGTTCCCGGCCGGTTGTATATTTATTCCTTTATTAATCATATTATTGAAGGTCTGCCCGAAAGCCGAAATAACCTTTCCTTTTATCGGCCAGATAAATTCTTCGGAAGAATAAGCCGCTTTGGGGGTGTATTGAAGTTTTTGGCCATGGGGTATGAATATCAGTTGTCCGGTTTCAATGTTAGTGGCGTCAGAGATACGGTTAAACTTTGCGATTTCATCTAGGTCGATACTGTAAATCTGCGATATCCTCCAGAGGGTCTGCCCTTTCACTACGCGGTGGTATATCCCCGGAGTGGTAATATCCGGTTTGTAAGCAGGGGTAATAGGCGCGCTTGCGCAGCCGGATATAAAAAGCGCAGCAAGGAGCCCGAACAAAAGATTTTTTTGGTTATTTTTTTCAGCCATTTATACTTTTAACTAATACAGAGCGGGCGAAGGGAATTGAACCCTCCTATCCAGCTTGGGAAGCTGGTGTTCTACCGATGAACTACGCCCGCATAATTTATGTTTAAGCCCGGCTAAAACACTCTTCCATTAATTTAATAGAGCAATATTTTCCGCACATTGTGCAAACATCCGATGAGCGCGGCATAGATGACATCCTGTAAAGCCGTGCCTTGTCGGGGTCTATGGAAAGCCTGATTTGTTTTTTCCAGTCCCTTTCTTTTCGTGCCAGGGACATCTCTCTGTCTAAACGGGAAGCCGATTTCGGGTTCTTGACCAGGTCCCCTGCGTGGGCGGCGATTTTAGAAGCAATCACTCCTTCCCTGACATCTTCTATCGACGGGTGCCTTAAATGTTCCGAAGGAGTGACGTAGCATAAGAAATCCGCCCCGAAACTGGCGGCCAAGGCTCCTCCTATGGCAGAAGTGATGTGGTCATAACCGCAGGCTATATCGGTGACCAGCGGCCCCAATACATAAAACGGCGCGCCATGGCAGATTTTCTTTTCCAAGTTTATGTTCTTTTTAATCTGGTTTAGAGGGACATGCCCCGGCCCTTCTATCATCACCTGGACAGACCTTTTTTTTGCGCGCAGGGCAAGCACCCCTAAAATTTTTAATTCCGAGATCTGGGCTTTGTCAGTAGCGTCTAATATTGAACCGGGCCTAAGCCCGTCACCCAGGCTCAAAGTTACGTCGTGCTTATAGGCGATATCCAAAATGCTGTCAAAATATTCATAGAAAGGATTTTCTTTTTTGTGGATACTCATCCAGGTGGCTAGGATCGCCCCGCCCCTTGAGACAATACCCAAAAGCCTTTTCTGTTTATTCAGGGCACTTATGCTTTTTTGGGTGACTCCGGCGTGGACGGTAAAAAAATCTACGCCTTGTCTTGCCTGTGATTCCAGGGTATCCAGGATATCTCCGGCGTCAAATTTTAAGAAATCATTCTTATTTTTTTGGGCATTGACCGCTGTTTCATAAACCGGGACTGTGCCTACGGGAATCGGGGAGCGTTTGATTATTTCTCTGCGTATTCTTTCTAGGTTCCCCCCCACGCTTAGGTCCATAACCGCGTCAGCGCCGTATTTAATAGCTGCGGACAACTTCTTTAATTCGTGATTTATTCGGGACTTGTCGGTTGAGGTGCCGATATTGGCGTTAATCTTTGTTTTTAGCCCAAGGCCTATGCCGCAGGGTTTCTTCAGGTTATGTTTTAAGTTGCGCGGGATTACTACTAAGCCGGCTTTGACATATTTTAATATTAGTTTAGGACTCAGGCCTTCGTCTCTGGCCACTTGTCTCATCAGGGGCGTTACGGTATTATTTTTAGCGGATTCCAGTAGAGTCATTTTAGTTTAAGATGTTAGAGAAATACTTTATTTCCGAAGGTATATTCCTTGCTTTCAGGATTGCGCTGCAAATCGCTACTTTATCTGTGCCTGATGATAATACCTGGTTTATATTAGATTTATTGATCCCTCCGATGGCAAAAAAAGGGATTTTCATTTTCTTCTTCAGCTCTTTCATTAAAATCAGGCCGGTTGTTTTTTTTATCCGGAGTTTTGTGGTGGTTGGGAATACCGGGCCAAAGCCTATGTAATCCGCGCCTTCTTTCTGGGCCTTGAGGGCCTGTTTGAGATTATGGCAGGATACTCCGATTATTTTATCCGGCCCGAGTATTTTTCTGGCTATCCTAAGTGATGAATCTTCCTGGCCAAGGTGGAGCCCGTCGCAATTCAGGATTTTCGCCACATCCAGGTAGTCATTGACGATGAACAGGGTTTTAGTTTTTGACAAGGCCTTACGCAGAAGTGAAGCTTCCTTGATAATAGACTCTTTATTTGATTGTTTATCCCTGAGCTGGATTATACCTGCGCCCTGGCCTTTTATACTGGCAACCATAGCGGGTATGTCTCTATTGCAGGAAACTTTTTTATCTACAATCAGATAAAGACGTTGATTTCTTAGCAAATCTTTTTTCGGTTTCATAGATGTCGTACCGGATTTTTTTGAATTCTATAGCGCTATTTATATTAATCAGTTTAGAAAATTCTTCCAGCACCCTTACCGATTCTTTTACCCTTTGAATATTGGCGAAGAAAATATCCTGGCAGTTTTTTCTTTTTAGTTCGTTATTACAAAGGTACCTGCCGACATCGCTTGTGCTTTTTCTTTGCTCCAACAGTAATATTTTTTTAGGGAGCTGTTTAAATATCAGGTCAATGCGGTGCCTGATATCTTTTAGCCGGGAGGTCAGCTCACGACTATTGAGGATAAACCTTGTTATTTCTTCGCAGACCCGTAAGCCCTCTTTGGCGCGGTTAATATTAGCGTCAATAATCCTGTTAATGGCTCCGGAAGTCTTTGGCAATTTTTTTTATCAGGTTTGTGGTAGAGCGGCCCGGCATCAGTTTTATCCTGGCCACCTTTCCTCCGCAGCCCGAAACGATATCGCTGCCCACTATATTATTTTTCTTCCAATCAGCGCCTTTTACCAGTATATCCGGCTTAAGCGAAGCTATCACCTTAAGGGGAGTATCTTCTTCGAACAGCACCGCGTAATCAACGCTT
>Ga0247841_10008922_pt1 | contig 14211 bp, 13 predicted proteins | sample LaCruzMarch2015__2_FD_192410 | JGI IMG/M metagenome (GOLD analysis project Ga0247841, IMG submission 192410) | Freshwater microbial communities from meromictic Lake La Cruz, Castile-La Mancha, Spain - LaCruzMarch2015_18m | ecosystem: Environmental > Aquatic > Freshwater > Lake | place: Spain...
AAGTTTCGTAGGAAATCCGCTGCCACATATTTCCGGCAAAAACCAGCTCATTTCCAAAAACCAGTCCGTCCGGAATTCTCTCAGTACACTGCCTGACAATTGTTTGCAAGTGTTCACTGAAATATTCCGGCATCAATTGGCTGATGAAAACCCGAGGTGCATTTTCTATGGTCTTATGCTCATAATGCTTGGCTGTAAGATGCTTGTCTTCAAAAACGTAATAGCCGTTTTGTTCGTATCCAGCCAGCAGGAAGGGACGCGCCAGCACATCAACATTCACTCGGGTGTTGTAAAATGTCCTGAATGCAATGTGGTCGTTTTCAACCTGTTCACCTTCGGCAACAAAACTGTCATAAACTCTTTTGGCTTCCGGATTCTGAGTGATGTATTTATCCCAAAGCCTGTCAAATATTTCTTGTGCTTGCATATTCCGCTTGTATCTAAATTATTTTTATGAATCATTACGCTGAGAAACAATGCTTTAATATAACTTTCCGGTAAAAATCGTCGAAAATATTCTCAATTACCGTCATCTCCATTCCATTTTGTACGTGGTTCAATGGTTATGTAATATTTTATCCAAAAAAGGCATCCATAAAATTAACACCCGAAACTCCTGCAAGTTCAAGTTTTATTTTGTTATGGACGAAAAATTCTTCAATCTCCTCTTCCTTATGCAAAACACCTTTCAGGTTGTAAAGCAACGAAAGTAAAAGTTGGTCTCCGGTCTCTTTTAATATTTCAATTTGGGAAATCTCCCCATTCCCAACATGAACATTAATAGAAGTAATGCCGGTAAATGACTGTATATCAGCCGGAAATGAATATGATGGTGAATATCCGAAATTCCATTTCCAGGTTTTGTATTTAATTTCTGCCAGATGTTGAATGGCTTCAACGTCATCACCGCTCAACGAAAACAACCTGCTTGCCGGAAAATATTTTAGAAACCATGACAACATTTCGTTAATAAAGTGATGAACATCAGTACCTTTTGGTAAAAAAGTAACTAAGTTAATGACAGGGCTTCTGACTGAAGGAAGGGACTTGCTTTGAAAATTTTTCCCTGAAGTGAGGCAGTTGGCAAGGGTGTCCAAATCGGCATTGAACAGAATTGTCCCGTGATGCAACACCTTGCCGTGAAATATATGCTCGGCATGTCCTGATATTTTTGATCCCGCGATAAACAAACTGTTCCGGTTGCCAACCGTTGCTTCAATACCAATACTTTGCAACATTTTGACAAAAATGGTTGTAAAATGGCCGAAATCCACCGGATCCGACTTTCCCACTTGCTGGATAAAGGTAAGATTTATATTTCCCAAATCATGGTAAACTGCCCCCCCTCCGCTGATACGGCGTATCACAGGAATGTTGCTTTTCTTTACAAACGGGTAGTTTATCTCAGCATAAGCATTTTGATGTTTGCCAATGATCACCGATTTTTCATTCAGCCAGATCATGCACATATCCTCAGTTGCCTGATGCACAAAGTACTCTTCGGCGGCGATATTCAGGAAAGGATCAGTTGATTGGCGATAACAGATGAGCATCGTATAACGGGTTGGCTTTTAAGGACAGGATTTAAGTTGTTTACTTTCTGTGTTTTAAAAATTACAAACCAACTTTAAGTTAAAAGAAAAATGGCAAACCTATAAATGGATTTTCAAATGCACATAAAATGGACTATTAAAGAAATCATTGGACATCTGTTTTGTTCACATCAGCGATCCATTCTATGAATTAGCGACATTGAATAACAAACTGTCTATTGTCAATTTCCTCTTTGTCACTTTGAGTCACATAACAACCAAACTTCATCCAAACCTTTAATTGCAATTTTACTTTGCAAATATACGGGAACAGAAAAGAATTATCTTTACATGGTGAATTGAATCGAGAACCGGAAAATTTATTGATAAGATGGCCAATAATTTGATTGTGAAAGAAAAGCTTCTTAAAAGATGTATTGAGATAAAAGAAGAAACGGCACTCAATATTCAGGCAGCCATGGACGATGCCCAGCAAAGTGCCAATGAATATGGCCCACCAAAGGACCGATATGATTCCTTCCGGGCACAGTTGATGCGAAAACGCGACATGCTGGGTCAGCAACTTGCTGTCGTACAGGAAGAACTGCGCTATCTTCATCAGTTCAAGAGTGGCACAGCGTCCTCTCGTGCCGAACCGGGTGCTTTAGTTATCCTTTCTGCTCAAACCTTGTTTATTTCAGTCGGTATCGGTAAAGTTGAGTTAGATGGACAAATTTTCTATGTCATTTCACCCTTGGTACCTTTGGTGGAAGCTATGAAAAATCTTAAAAGCGGTGAATCCTTTTACTTCAGGGGAACAAAATATGAAATTCTTGAAATATGTTAATAATTGATTGTAAATCAATAGCATATTTTATACTGAGAAGTCGAAATTATCCTTTTTTGTTTTTTCATAAATATCTCGGCTGAAAACGAAAAGCCTTGCTGGTTTGTGTGCAACGCCAACTTGTTTTTCATCCAGAGGGACAAGGTATTTCATGCTCGATATTTTCTTTCTGAAATTCCGTTTGTCATAGGTAGTACCGAGAATTACCTCGTAAAGTCTTTGCATTTGCGAAAGCGAAAATTTATCGGGAAGCAATTCAAAACCAATAGGTTTGTTCAGCAATTCAACCCTCAGCGCTTCAAGTGCGTTGTTCAAAATATCCATATGATCCATTACCAGATCATCAACCTCATTCACCGGACACCAACAGGCATTGTCGTTGATCGTGATTCTGACAGCATTGGTATCCGAAATATTAATGAGTGAATAGTATGCAATTGTAATCACGCGCTCTTCGGGATGGTCAATCAATCGCAACCATTCCATATCGCGTGGCTTTTTCTTGAGCCTGTCGGGAGATCCAAAAGATTTAAATTGCTTAAGATAGATATTGCTAAGACCTGTATTGTCTTTCAGGATTCTTGCAGCAGCCGTATCCAGATCATCCTCAAGCCTCACCAGGTCGCCCGGAAGTTTTAAATCAGCATACATTGTATCACCAATGGTGAAATTTCGTTCAATAAGTAATACTTTCAGGTTTGTAAAATCGAACCCAAATACCACACAATCTATCGAAACATTTGGAATAAGCCCCTTTTGCATACTGAAAAATCAAAAAATCAATAAATCAATTACGAATTCCCTTATTTTTTCAAAATTAACAGAATAAACCGAATCTATCTATCTCAATATGAAAGAATATTAATTATATATATTTATTTAATTATCAATATATTAGTAAATAAATATAATAATATATTGAAATATATTTCAAAATAATCTACTTAAATATTTAATAGAAATTACGAATTATTGTCAAAATAACGTTTAGATAGTGTATTTTTGACATCTACTTATTAAAATTCACTTCTTTTTCTGAAATAATAAAATATATATGGCTGCAAACCGAATTCTTTCGCTCGATATTTTCAGGGGATTGACCATCATGGCGATGATTATTGTGAATACTCCCGGAAGTTGGAGTTACTCTTACCCGATACTACAACATTCACAATGGAATGGATGTACACCAACCGACCTTGTATTCCCGTTCTTTCTCTTTGCGATGGGTTTTTCCGCGGTTCTTTCGATGACAAAGCGGTTACAAAAAGGTACACCTAAGCGAAAATTGGTTCTACAGCTTATCCGACGTTCTGCTGTCATTTTTCTTTTAGGCCTGATTGTCAATAGCTTCCCCTTTAACGATCTGGTCAACATTCGCATTCCGGGTGTTTTGCAACGTATTGCCATCGTGAATCTTGTTTGTGGCTTGTTTCTGATTTACACTGAAGTAAAGGTACTTTGGTATTTATCCCCTATCCTTTTATTGGGTTATTGGGCTTTGATGACATTAGTTCCTGTCCCTGATATTGGTCCGGCTAATCTTGAACCTACTACAAATCTGGCTGCCTGGGTTGATAGGCTCATATTTGGAAAGCATATGTGGGCTTATACCAAGGTTTATGATCCTGAAGGCTTATTGAGTACAATTCCGGCGTTGGTGAGCGGTTTTTTCGGAGTGCTTGCCGGGAACAAATTTTTAAAAACCGATAACAACCGTGATCGTCTCATCAACCTGCTTATCTTTGGTAATATATTGATAGTAATTGGGTTATCCTGGAATAATTTCTTTCCGATCAACAAACAGTTGTGGACAAGTTCATATGTTGTTTATACTTCTGGGCTTGCAATGGTCGTGTTGGGAGTTTGTTACTGGCTGGCTGACATTAAACGTTACCGGCAGTTTGCACCCCCTTTTCTTGCATTTGGTACAAATCCGATTGTTGCCTATTTCGGCTCCGAAATTGGCGTTGCTATTATGGGGATGATCCATGTGAATACTACCACAGGCCGTGTCACTTTAATGGAATGGCTTTTTAATCTGTATCTGTCAATCGGATTATCACCAATTAATGCTTCCCTGTTAGGTGCACTCATCTACAGCGGTTTTTGGTTGTTGGTGGTTACGGTGATGTACAAGAAGCAAATCATTGTGAAAATCTGAAAATACCCTTTGTGCATCCAAAGAAGGCTTCCCTACCCCAAACACACGGCTTCAAAATCATGAAAACAAAAAAGGCTACCTTTTATTGGTAACCTTTTTTTATAAAATTTGAAGAAACAACAGGTTATTTGCGTTTTTCCTTGATACGAGCTTTCTTCCCTTTCAAATCGCGGAGATAGAAAATCCTTGCCCTGCGGACATGGCCACGTTTGTTCACTTCGATTTTGTCAATAAATGGTGAAGCAAGAGGAATGATCCTTTCAACTCCCACAGTCCCTGAAACTTTACGAATTGTAAATGTTTCAGTTGCACCACCGCCTGAACGCTGCAATACAACCCCCTGAAAAAGCTGTATACGCTCTTTTTCACCTTCCTTAATCTTATAATGAACTGTAACTGTATCCCCGGCTTTAAAATCAGGCATCTGCTTCTGTTCAATAAAACTATCTTCTACATATTGGATTAATTCCTTCTTACTCATTGCTTTAGTTATTAGATGTGCGTTTTTTACAAAAATGAGTGCAAATGTACGCTTTTATTTTGAAACAAAACAAGCCACCTGCATATTTTTTAACATTATGCTGTTGATAATCTATCATATAGATGTTTTTTCGTTAACCGTCAGCATTAAATTTTACATTTGTGAAGACATATTTTGTCAAGCTATTTAAATGTAAAATATTGATAATTAATATTATATGAAAGAAGATATTACAAATATATCCTATATTATCAATATGTTGGGCGAAGAGCCCATCGGGGATATTTTTCCGGTAGCACCCCCTTTGTACCAGACAAGCAATTTTTACTTTCGCGATGTTCAACATTTTAGGGATGCGATTTCGAACGAGAAGGAGAACTGGATTTATTCGCGTGGCAACAACCCGACAGTAAATTTACTCTGTCTAAAACTCGCTGCCCTTGAACGGGCAGAGGAAGCCTTGGTTTTTGGTAGTGGGATGGCGGCAATCTCGGCAGCGATCCTATCCAATGTTAAAACTGGCGATCATGTGGTTTGTGTAAACAACCCCTATTCATGGACCAATACCTTGCTGAATACCAATATTTTACCTAAATTTGGGGTAAAAGCAACAATGGTTGATGGAAGTTCAATGGAAGAAATTGAGGCTGCTACGCAGCCTGAAACGACAGTGATTTACCTCGAAAGCCCTAATTCCTGGACATTTGAACTGCAAGATTTGGAAGCAGTAAGCCGGTTTGCCCGTTCGCGTGGAATCGTTACAATCATTGATAACAGCTATTGCACCCCCTTGTTTCAGCAACCAATAAAACTGGGAATTGACCTTGTGGTACACACGGCTTCCAAATACCTTGGCGGTCACAGCGATGTAGTTGCAGGTGTCTGCTGCGGCTCGAAAGTGTTAATAGGCAACATATTCAGAAATGAATTCCTGACCCTGGGTGGTATTCTGTCTCCATTTAATGCCTGGCTAATTCTCAGGGGGTTGCGGACCTTGCCTGTCCGTCTTGAACATGTCAACCGGACAACTTTGCAAGTGATTGATTTTATGAACATCCAACCAAAAATCAAAAAAATTTATTATCCATTCATTGCAGGTAACAGCCAGTCTGATCTTGCCAAAAAACAAATGGAGAAAGGCAGCGGTTTGTTTACCGTTGAAATAAATGCATCTGTCAATGCAATAGAAAAATTCTGCAATAGCCTCACTTACTGGCGAATGGCTGTTTCGTGGGGCGGGTTCGAGTCGCTGATCATCCCTTCCTGTACTTTTATCCGACTAGGATTATACGCTACCCTTCCTGCCAATCTGATACGGTTTTCTGTCGGGCTTGAGGATGCTGAAACACTTATTCAGGATATAAAAGACAATTTGAAAATTCTAGAGGAATAGAATCTAATTGAGAAATATATAACAAATTGTAATTCAACCTTCTATCATACCTGGACGGCGGAAATGTGTGCGTTCTGCTGCCCTTTCATACTGCCACTTTTTAATTTCCTTTTCATTACCCGAAAGCAGCACTTCCGGAACTGACCAACCATTGAACTCAGCAGGCCGCGTATAAACCGGTGGTGAAAGTAAATTATCCTGGAATGAGTCAGACAAGGCGGAGGTTTCATCGTTCAACACGCCGGGAATCAGGCGGATAACGGCATCGGCAACCACAGCAGCAGCAAGTTCCCCGCCAGTAAGCACATAATTGCCGATAGATATCTCGCTCGTAAAATAATGCTCCCTCAACCGTTCGTCAATACCTTTATAATGACCACACATGATAATAAGGTTAGTCATCAGCGATAGTTTATTGGCCAATGGTTGATCGAACATTGCTCCATCAGGTGTCAAAAAAATCACTTCATCATATGCCCTTTTTAATTTGAGTTTGTCAATGCAGCTTGCTATCGGCTGAATCATCATCACCATGCCGGCACCACCCCCAAATGCATAGTCATCAACCCTGCGGTGCTTGTTGTCGGCATAATCCCTCAGGTTATGAATGTGTATTTCGGCAATTTCTTTGGCCTGGGCACGTTTGATGATCGAATGGCTGAATGGTCCTTCAAACATCTCAGGAAAGATGGTAATGATATCGATACGCATAACAGAATAATTTGAAAAAGTACAAAAATACGTTTTTTGCAGGCGTAAGACATTGCTTTCAATTGCGCATCCATTGTTTACAGCAATTATAAACTTTCTATATGATCTGATTGTTATCTTTGCAATGTAAAAACATTTTTGTTTATGAAAAAATATCTCCTGCTTTCAATCGTCCTATTTTTTATATCAGCGACTTTTGCGCAACAACATGATTCACAAACGTATGTGGTCTATTTCAGGGACAAGGGTGAGAATATGAAAGATAGAAACGATCCTTCTTTCTATCTTTCTGCAAAAGCGGTCGAACGTCGCTTAAGACAGAAAATCTCGTTTGACCAATCAGATTTGCCTGTAAATCAAATGTATGTACAAAAGATAGCAGAAAGCGGGGCTAAAATACGCACCCTTTCACGTTGGTTTAATTTGGCGGTTGTTGAAGCAACCAAAAATGATAAAGCAGCTTTTTCTACATTCCCATTTATCGCTTCAGTACAAGTTCTTGCTCAGGGTAATGTAATATCCGGTTGCGCAAAGCCATTTTCAGTTCCTGAAAAAATTGAACCTCATGTTGGTAAAATGCATAAAAAATCCGATAGTGACATATATGATTATGGGTTAGCGTACAACCAGATCTATCAGATTAACGGCCAATTCCTTCACAACCAGGGATATAGCGGGAATGGGATGACAATTGCTGTGATTGACGCAGGTTTTAATTCAGCAGATATTATGCCATGTTTTGATAGCCTGAGAGCAAATAACCAGATATTAGGAACCCGTGATTTTGTTCTACCGGGCAATAACGTTTACGGACTGGATATGAACGCGCATGGAACCAGTGTTTTATCTACGATGGGGGCATATGAGAACGGACAAATGGTAGGAACTGCACCAAAAGCCGATTACTGGCTTTTACGCTCTGAGGATGCTGGCTCCGAAAAAATCATCGAAGAATATTATTGGGTAAGCGCAGCCGAATACGCTGACAGCATAGGAGCCGATTTGATAAATTCATCGCTTGGTTACACCACTTTCAATGATAGTACTACCAATCACACTTATGCTGATATGGATGGGAATACTACTATTGTTACCAAAGGTGCCGACAAAGCTGCCGAAAAAGGAATTCTTGTTGTTAACAGTGCCGGCAATTCGGGCGGTGGTGGCTGGTGGTATATAGGTGCCCCTGCTGATGGGGATAGCGTTTTTAGTATAGGTGCGGTTGATGCCGATGGGATCAGGGCAGGGTTTAGTTCAGTGGGACCGACTTCGGATGGACGAATCAAACCCACCGTTGCGGCACAAGGACAAGGAACTGCGGTTTATTCGCCCTGGGGACTTGGCAATAGCAGCGGGACATCTTTTTCGTCACCGATTACTTGTGGAATGACCGCTTGTTTCTGGCAATCTCAACCCAGCCTGAACAACATGCAGGTAATCGAAGCTATCAAAGCAACTGCCAGTCAGGCCAACCAGCCTGATTCGTTATTAGGTTGGGGAATTCCGAATTATCAGGCAGCATTTACTTCACTTTCTGTTCATTCCCAGGCTGTTGATAAAGCGCTGATTGCCTATCCAAATCCGGTTGATGATAAACTGACTCTTGGATTTCCGGTTTCCATCCACGGAAATTATAGCATTGACATTGTCAACCTGCAAGGTAAAGTGGTTTTTTCTCAGACAGGCATTGCAGTTTCGTTGCTCAGTCTGCAACTTGACAATCTGGGAAATTTCCTTTCGGGAATATATCTGGTTAAAGTTGTGACTGAAAGTACTACGTATTCAGCAAGAATTGTCAAAATTTGATAATATTATTGTAATACGCTGAAAAGCAAGTACTTATTTAATATTTCTCCTGAATTCGATGTCAAAATCCTTATCAGGCATGAAGTCTTTTTTCTTCCAATGATAAATTTTCTCATCACCAAAAGTGGAAAAACTGTCAGGTTCAAAAGGGAAAGAGACAATCCGGAAATATGAAGGAACTATCAGGTCGTAATTGGCTTCTTCAAATGGCTTTTTCCATCTGGAAGTTGTAGTAAGTATATACCTTGCAATGTTGCCTTTATGCTGCTGCCTGTAGGATATACTAATCGCCTTTTCGCTTTTTGCTGCAATTTCCACCTGAAACGTGGCAAGTGTATCTTCAAGATTTACCTTGAAAGTCAATCCGGGTTTTTCCAGATCAATCACTGAAATTTTTTCTACAGCTTTCAACATGTGTATCCTGGGAAACGGATAAATGATCGGAATTGAGACTTTCTGTTCAGTGTTATTCCTGAAGTAATACTTCCCGTTGATCGTAAGATACACAGAATCAATTGAAAACACCAAATCTTCCCTGAAGAAGGCAACATTCTGTCCAACTGAGGAAAGATAAAACACACAACCTATCACAATGGCAGGGAGTCTCATAGGATATAAAAGATACGGCCACTCGCGACAGATCTCCGGTTTTCTGTTATTTGATATATGTAGGTGCCCTCAATGCCTAATTTATCGCCTGCAAGTGTTATTTTAAACTGCTTTTCGTGAGGCAAAGCCTGCTGGGTTACTTTCCTTCCCGATAAGTCAAAAATCAACAGTTCACCATGTTGCAAATTCGAATATAATTCCACGAAAAACTGGACTTCGGCTGAAAATGGATTAGGAGCAACGATGATTTTTTTCATGATGTTCTGCACCGGGGGTTCCGTTGATACCACCAATCCCGAATCAATCAAATGAATATCCTGGTAAATTGTTTCGCCGGGAAGTAAATCCACATGAACAGGTTCAATCCTGAAATAATGAGCAAATGTGGAACCTAGGAAATGGTATAACTCATAATAGTATTCGTTATTGGATAGAACGGATGCATAAAAGCTGCTATCTTCATCAAATTCAATGAATTGATTTAAATCCCAATTCAATTTGAAACTGCCTGATGAAAATAGATTTCCATAGTAATCATACATTCTCCCATGAATTTGCGCCAGGCCTCCGATGGTATCATTTTCAAATCCTATCGTCGGGCTGCTATCTAAATAACGCACATAGGCAGAGGGCAAAATAGAGATTGAACACCCGTCAGGTACAACTGGAATCGAGCTGAGATAGCCGAAATTCAGTGTTGAGTTATACGAACTTAAACCTAAGTAATGGCCTTCATCATCCCAGCAATCAACAAGAGCGTTAGCCTCAATGAAATCCCCATCAGGGTTAATGACAAGAGGATTGGACAGAGAATCCTGGTTAATAACCAGAAAGGTAACCGGCGATGTAATTTGAAAATGAAGCACATCAGCAAATCCTGAATTGGAACTAATTGTAATACTTTTTACTGCCGTATCCGAAAAGGGCATAGGTTCGGCAAATGTGATCCTGATTTCCATGGTCCATTTGCCATTGCTATCAAAATACAACTCATTGATGTCAACTTGCGGTGTGTAAACCATGATAGGATTTAGCCGGGCATTACAGTTGAAAACGAAAAGAACTAAAAAGCTGATTACAACGATCGTTTTTTTCATAGGACAATTTTTTTGTAAAAATACAATTAATTTTCACCCATATGTTTTGAAAAATCACTCATTAATATTTCTTCATATTTCATTTTCAGTTGTACTTTTATCGCAAAAATCTTACAGCCATGTTACCCAAACAATCTTTTGAAATATACCTTGCTGGTAAATTCACTACCACCGATAAAACGCTTGAAGTTAACAACCCTTATGATGGCAGCCTCGTTGCTGCTACTTATCTGGCGGGTGAAAGCGAACTGGAACAGGCTATCGTGGCTGCCGGAAAGGTGGCCGAAGAACTTGCCGCAATGCCTGGTTATATAAGGTTTGGTATTCTGAAACAGATCAGCGAAGAATTGTTCTCGTTGAAACAACAGTTTGCCGAACTGATCACCCTTGAGTCAGGTAAACCTATTCGCTATGCACTGGCAGAGGTAGACAGGTCAATCCAGACTTTCACCGTGGCTGCCGAGGAAAGCAAGCGGCTGCCCTCGGAGCACCTCAGCCTCGACTGGACCCCTGCCGGAAAAGGGAAAGAAGGCATTGTGAAATATTTCCCTGTTGGAATCGTGGCAGGCATTGCCCCGTTCAACTTTCCGCTAAACCTTGCAGTACATAAAATCGCCCCTGCCATAGCCGCCGGCTGCCCGATAATCCTGAAACCTTCGAGCCTTACGCCCTTGTCAACCCTCATGCTGGCGCAGGTTATTAACCGCACCGCTTTGCCCGGAGGCGCAGTTTCAATACTTCCTATGGACAGGCAGACCGGCAACAAATTGGTAACCGATGAGCGCGTCAGCCTGCTTTCGTTTACCGGTTCACCTGAAGTTGGTTGGAAAATGAAGCGCGATGCAGGAAATAAAAAAGTGGTTCTCGAACTGGGTGGAAATGCCGGTGTAGTTATTTCGCATGGCGCTGACCTCGACAAAGCTTCCACGAAATGCGTTGCCGGAGGTTTTTCTTATTCCGGTCAGGTTTGTATCCATACACAACGTATTTATGTGCTGGACTATTTGTTTGAATCCTTCGTTGAGAAATTTTTAGAAAAAACAAACAAAATAAAACCGGGCAACCCGTTAGATCCTGCAACAGACATCGCAGTCATGATTGACGAAGCAAATGCCGAAAGGGTCGAAAACTGGATAATCGAAGCAGTCGAAGGTGGCGCAAGAATTCTTGCCGGAGGAAAAAGGGAAGGCAGCTACATAATGCCTACCGTTGTAACAAATACCAATGAACAGATGCAGGTGTGTTGCTGCGAAGTGTTCGGTCCGGTAGTGGTGATCGAACCTGTACCATCAATAGAGGAAGCCATCAACCATATAAATTCAGGACAATTTGGTCTTCAGGCAGGCGTTTTTACCGATAGCATCAGCGAAATGAATATGGCTTTCAACCGGTTGAAAGTTGGCGGGGTAATCATCAACGATGTACCGACTTTCAGGGTTGACCACATGCCTTATGGTGGGGTCAAAGATTCAGGGTTGGGCAGGGAAGGCATAAAATACGCCATCCTCGATATGATGGAACCCCGTCTTTTGGTGAAAGAATGCTGAATTTTCATACTTTTGCCCGATTAAGACCTATGATTTTCTGCTAAGGTATTTAAGAAATTTAACGGATACGAAAGATGGCCGAAAAGGATGGTCTATACATTAAAGGGCTTCAGGAAGGCGACCGCATCGTTTTTGAGCAGATTTTCCGGGAGTATTATCCATTGCTCTGCAATTTTGCGCGGCGTTACGTATCCGATAAATCAACCGCCGAAGAGTTGGTGCAGGATTTATTCTGCAAACTCTGGGACAGGCGAAGTCAACTTCATATCAATACATCTTTCAACAGTTATCTTTATAAGTCGGTAACCAACTATTGCCTTAACTATTACCGCGATCTGGAAATCGAAAAGAAGATCATCATAAATCATGTGGACAACATCGAAGACCTCCCTGGAAATTCAGATTTTGAACAGGACACCGATCTTCATGAAAAAATAAACAGGGCGTTGCTGGAACTGCCTGAAAAACGTCGCGAGATTTTTGAACTCAGTCGTTTTGAAGGGTTAAAATACCACGAAATAGCAAAGAAACTTAACCTCAATATCAAAACCGTAGAAACCCAAATGGCACGTTCATTGGAGTTTTTGCGCTCCAATCTGAAAGAATATTTAAAAACTATAGCATTGATAATTAGCGTGTTAACGAAATTATGAAAAAATATTTTTTTTTCTTGTAGGGGTAAAATCGTTTTCATGTGTCATTAAGCTATAATTACTGGAATAAAATGTTGAAAAACCGGGACATTGAAAAACAAATAACCAATTATCTGGCAGGCGAATGCAGCCCGGCAGATGAGTTGGTTGTTTCCGGTTTGATACAAACAGACCCAAGGTACAAAACAACATTCAACGAGTTGAAACAACTTTGGGACAACGCGGCATTACATTCTTATACAGATACTTACGACATTCACCTGGCATGGGAACGGGTAAACGATCACATGAACAGGAAGCCACTGCATATTGTTCACCGCTCGTCAGTGTTTACTCCTTTCATTAAACGGGTCTTAAAATATACCGCAGGCATCGCGGCTGTTTTGCTTCTGGGTTTTGCTGTTCAAAAGATATTTTTTGTCAATAAACCACTCAGAACCTTTGCTTCAGGCACTTCGGTTCCATCGCCCTTAACCTTGTCCGATGGTTCGGAAATAATCCTTAATGCAGTTTCACAGGTAAAATATCCTGAAAAATTTGGTAGTCACAGCAGAGAGGTTTACTTTTGGGGCGAAGCTTTTTTTGAAATCGCTTCTGACCCCGCCAGGCCTTTTGTTATTGAATCCGGTGATGCACGCATAAGGGTTTTAGGAACTTCCTTCAACGTGAAAGCCTATCCCGGTTCAGGGATTACCGAAGTGGTGGTGAACTCCGGGACAGTTCTTTTCTATCATGTGGATAAAAATGACAACATGCTGGGTAAGCTTATCCTTCGCAAAGGCGAAAAAGGAACATTTAACAGCTTCACCCGCAAATTGTCGAAATTACTGAACAATGACCTCAACTTCATGAGTTGGAAAACAGGGATTCTTGTTTTCAACGAAACTTCGCTCGACAAAGTGTTGCAAGTTGTAGGTAAAAAATATGGTATAACCTTCCACATCAGCGATCCGGAACTTTCCCGCCTCAAGCTGACAGCTACTTTCGACAACGAATCGCTTGGTTCGGTGCTCGAGGTGCTCAGGTTGGTTCACAAACTTCAATTCTCAAATAACGGAAAAGATTACCTGGTGCGTCATAGTGCAGGTTAATCAACTTCGGTATTTATGCCCGGCAAAGCCAAACATCTCGTTTTCATCGTTTCACTCATTGCCATCTTCCTTTTCAAGGCTCAGACGGGTATTGCCCAAAAAAACCTGCTCGAAAGGAAAATATCCTTCTCCGTTTCGAATATGCCTGTGGTGAACGTGCTGAATAAAATTGCCGGCATCATGGGTGTTAAGTTCTCTTACAACCCTGAACTGATCCCACCTGCCCGGCGCATCACTAAACACTTTACCAATCAGCAGCTTACCGATATTCTGAAGCAAA
>Ga0247841_10008923_pt1 | contig 14211 bp, 15 predicted proteins | sample LaCruzMarch2015__2_FD_192410 | JGI IMG/M metagenome (GOLD analysis project Ga0247841, IMG submission 192410) | Freshwater microbial communities from meromictic Lake La Cruz, Castile-La Mancha, Spain - LaCruzMarch2015_18m | ecosystem: Environmental > Aquatic > Freshwater > Lake | place: Spain...
GCCGAACACGGCCCCCGTCGGGTTGCACGGGTTGATGACGCTGAGGAACTCGATGCGCCTGCCGTCCTGTTTCGCGTGCCGCAGGCAGCGTTCGAGTTTTCCCAGGTCGAGCCCCCAGCCCTTCGATTCGTCGCATTCCGCGAAGTACGCCTTTCCGCCGCGCTCGAGCACGAGCGGCAGGTCCGCCGAATAATACGGCGAGAGCATGATGCAGCCGCGCCCCTCTTCCATGAGGCACGTGTTGAGGAACGCGAACGCTTCGCTCACGCCGTGCGTCACGAAGATGTCCTGCGGGTCAAGACCTGTCCGGTAGAGCCGTGCATACCGGTCCGCAATCGCCTTCTGGAATTCGGTTTCGCCCGGCGACCTGCCGTAATGCGTTTTCCCCGCGAGCACCGCTTTCGCGTACGCCACGAGCACGTAGCGCGGCGTGCCGAAGTACGGCACGGGGTCGCCGATGTTCACCTTCGCAATAGACCCGCCGCTTGCCTCAATCTTCTCGGCAATCGGGTACAGCTCGCGGATGGCGTACTGCACGTGCTGCATGCGCGCGGCGAGAGTGGAGGGCATACGGACCACGAAGGCAACGATTTGCGCGGCGAACGAATAAAAAGGCTGACAATCGAAACCATTCCCATGGCAAAGAGCACGCCCGCGCCGCGCGCAGCCGCAAAGGCGGCGGCGAAAACGCCGCGGGAATTCGCGTTCCGTTCCACGCAGGAAATCGCGGTTCCCGCCCGGCTCATCGACTGGATAATCGGGCAGGAGCGCGGCGTGCGCATCATCAAGAAGGCTGCGGCGCAGCGGCGAAACGTCCTCCTCATCGGCCAGCCGGGAACGGGGAAAAGCATGCTCGCGCAGGCGATGGCGGAACTCATGCCGCGCGAGGAACTCGAGGACATGCTCGCCTACCCCAACCAGTACGACGAGAACCAGCCTGTCATCAAGGTCGTCAAGACGTTCCCGCCCGAGCTCGTGCAGAAGTACGAGGCGGAGAAAAAGCAGCCCGCGGACTGGGCGGGCCAGGGCAGGCAAATCGTCGCGCACGAGCGCGCCGCCATGCGCGCGCAGGGCCGCGGCGTCTCGCCGCTCCTGCTCCTCCTCCTCGTCATGGCCGCACTCATGTTCATCGTCTCCATGACCGGCTTCGGCGGGCAGAACGCGAGCTGGGTGTTCGCAGCAACCATCCTCGGCATCCTCATCTTCGGCGGCTTCTACATGGCGACGTCGGGCATGACTCGGCGCCTGGGCCTCACCGACATGGTAGAGCCCAAGCTCATCGTTGACAATTCCGGCAAGACGAACGCGCCGTTCGTGGACGCGACGGGCGCGCGGGCGGGTGCCTTGTTCGGCGACGTGAAGCACGATCCATTGCAGACCGGGGGCCTCGGGACGCCCGCGCACCTGCGCGTCGAGTCCGGCGCCATCCACCGCGCGAACAAGGGCGTCCTATTCGTCGACGAGGTCTCCTCCCTCATCCCCAAGAGCCAGCAGGACCTGCTGACCGCGATGCAGGACAAGCGCTTCTCGATTACCGGCCAGAGCGAGATGAGCTCGGGCGCCCTCGTGAAGACGCAGCCCGTCCCGTGCGACTTCGTGCTCATCGCCGCGGGCAACATGCTGGACATACAGAACATGCATCCTGCCCTGCGTTCGCGCATCCGCGGGTACGGCTACGAGGTGTACATGGAGGACGTGATGCCGGACACGGCCGAGAACCGCTTCAAGCTCGTGCAGTTCATCGCGCAGGAAGTCAAGAAGGACGGCAAAATCCCGCACTTCTCGCGCGAGGCGGTCGAGCTCATCATCGACGACGCGCGGCGCAAGGCCGGCAGGAAGGGCAAGCTCACCGTCCGCCTGCGCGAGCTCGGCGGCCTCGTGCGCGCGGCGGGCGACGTGTCGCGCGAGAAGGGCGGCGACCTCGTTTCGGCAAAAGACGTCATCGCCGCGCGCGAGCTCGCCGCGCCGCTCGAGCAGCAGATTTCCCGGCAGCTCATCGAGGCGCGAAAAGACTACCGCGTCTTCGTCACGCGCGGGTTCAAGGTCGGCCGCGTCAATGGTCTTGCCGTCTTGGGAGAAGGCGCGAGCGGCCTCATCCTGCCAATCGTCGCGGAAGTCACGCCCGCGAGCTCGCGGTCGGAGGGCAAACTCATCGCGACGGGAAAGCTCGGCGAAATCGCGAAGGAGGCTGTCGAGAACGTGAGCGCCATCATCAAGAAGCACATGGGGAAGGACGTCTCCAAGTTCGACATGCATGTGCAGTTCCTCCAGACGTACGAGGGCGTGGAAGGCGATTCCGCCTCGATTTCGATTGCGGTCGCCGTCCTCTCGGCGATGGAAGGGCTCGCGGTCGACCAGTCCATCGCCATGACGGGCTCGCTCTCCGTGCGCGGCGAGGTACTGCCCGTCGGGGGCATCACGGCGAAAGTGGAGGCCGCCATCGAGGCGGGGTGCCGCGAGGTCCTCATCCCCAAGGCGAACGAGAAGGACGTGTACCTGGACAAGGACAAGCGCGCGCGCATAATCATCACGCCCGTCTCCACGCTCGAGGAAGTGCTCGTCCGGGTCCTCAAGGAGACTCCGGCGCGCGACCAGCTCGTCGACTGGCTGCCCGGCTGACTCAATAGCGGACGACGACCTTCTTCTCGCCGATGGAGGCGATGCGCTCGAACGGCATGTCCAGCTTCTGGCCGAAGCTCGTCTGCACGATGAGCACGCCCTTGCGCCGGTCGACGCCGACCGCTTTCCCGATGTACGCGCCGAGGTCGGTGAGCACTTCCTTGCCCTCGAGCTTCATCTTCTCCGCCACGTGGAGGCGCACCCAGTCGAGCACGCGCACGGCGAGCGCGACGAGCACGACGCCGTACGCCATGGTGAGCACGAAATCAGAAAAGTACGCCTTCGCGAGCACCCAGTCCGCCGCGACGGAGAAAATGAGCCAGATGACGAGGCCGAACACGCCGTACACGCCGTAGCGGACGAGGTCGTACTTGCGCTTCTCGCTCCATACGTCAAAGCCCTTGCCCGTAAGCATGAGGAACCCCGCCAGCAGCAGGATGGGCAGCGGCCTTGACAGCGCGTACGCGGCGACCTTGAGCCCGTCGCCCGTCTGCGCGTTCATGGCCGTGTACCCTTCGTACGCCATGGCGATTGCCACAATAAGGAGGGGGAATGCTGAGAGGTACAGAAGCGCCCCGACGTTCTCCATGGAAATGCGGAAGTTCGAGATGTAGTTGAGCGCCGCCTCCTCGATGCCGAAGCCCTTCGCGAGCAAGTACCCGCCGAGCGCGAGTACTGCAATTCGCCAGCCCGAGTAGCCCGCGAGGTCCCCCGCGACGATGAGGAGCAAGAGGACCGCCGGAATGCCGAACACGAGGCGCGCGTAATGCGGCTCCTTGAGCTTTTCGAGGAGCACGAAGTACGTCTTCTCCAGCTCTTTCGCCTGCTTCATGACGACGACGCGCACCGACTCGACCTTCACCACGTTCTGGATGAGGGGGATGACCTGCGCGTCCGACTCGCCGTCGCTCACGAAGATGCATGAGTCGCACGAGAACTCGGTGAGCACGCGTTCGAGCTGCTTGAGGACCTCGCGGTCCGCCGCGTAGCCGAGCCGCTCGCTTCCCGTGAGCGTCGCGACCTGCGCCTCCTGCTCCTTGGCCAGCTGGTCGTAGACCCTGACCGCCTCGAACATGGTGTTCGCGTCCGTCTCCTCGGGGTCGGCGAGCGCGAGCTTCGTCGCCGCGGCCACGTTCTCCTCGCGCCCGACGACGGGGCCGCTGATGCCGGCTTTCGCTCCCAAATCGTTGTCCCGGTCCACGCAGAGGACGAGTGTTCGGCGCTTCACCATGGTTACTACCGTCGGCCATTCGCTGGTTAGCTTAGCCCCGGCAACTATATAAATAGTTATTGAGGAATCTATCCGTCGAACGCGGAAGGCTCGTTTTTAGCGAGTTGCATCTCCATTCGAATTGTTGGTTTCCATGGCTGAACGAAGCGTCATACCCGGCGAGTCGCTGGGCACCGAAGAGGAATACGCGGCCGGCGCGGGCACGTTCGTGGACCGCGACGGCGAGATACGCGCCCTCATCCCGGGCCGCATATGCGTCTCGCCCGGCAAGGCGGTGAGCGTCCAGCCGGTCTCCCCCGTCCCCGTCGCCCTCAAGCGCGGCGACGTCGTGCTCGCGCGCGTCGAGGAGATATTCGAGCCCGTCGCGCTCCTCCAAGTCGCTCCAACGACGACCGGCTGCGTGCGGCAAGGCCCGTCCGACGGCTACGGCGTCATCCACGCGAGCCGCATCAAGTCCGGCTACGTCGACCTCGTCCACGACGAGCTGCGCATCGGCGACATCGTGAAGGCGGTCGTCGAGGAAGTGCGCCCTGCCGACGGCGAGCTCTCGCTTTCCACGAAATACCCCGGCATGGGCGTCGTGAAGGCGTACTGCTCGCGCTGCCGCAACCCCCTCGTTCCCGCGGGCGGGCGCCTCCAATGCGAGCGGTGCGGCAGCGTCGAGCGCCGCCACCTCTCAAGCTCATACTCCGTCGCCGCAGGCCGGCGGCGCGGTTCGTAATCAGACCCGGATGGTGAAAGCATGGCCGTGAACGTTAACGCGAAAAGCGAGAAGGAGTGGGATGTCGAACTCGTGGGCGCGGACCGCGCGGTCGCCGGCATGGTCGTGAACGAGCTCCACAAGAACCCCGACGTCGAGTTCGCGTCGGTCACCGTGCGCCACCCCGTAGTGGACAGGAGCCCGCACATCTTCCTCCGAACGAAATCCAAGAAGTGCAAGGACGCGCTGAACAAGGCGTTTTCCGCGCTCATCGGCGAAGTCGGCGAACTCAAGGCGAAGGCCAAGCGCATCCGCGAGAAGAAGGAATGAGCGGGCAGAAGGAATAAGAGGCGGCCGGCGTCAATCAATCCCCATGCTCAAGCGCGGCGCGCGGATTCTCGGCATTGACGACTCGCCGTTCACCGCGAAGGACAAACGCGTGCTCGTGGTGGGCGTCGTGGAGCGCGCCGGCACCGTCGAAGGCGTGCTTTCGACGACCGTGCAGCGCGACGGCGGGGACGCGACGGCCCGCCTGCTCGCGCTCCTCCGGCGGTCGCGCTTCCTCTCGCAACTGAGGCTCATCATGCTCAACTCAATCATGCTCGGCGGCTTCAACGTCGTTGATATTAACCGCCTCAACCGCGAGCTCGGCGTGCCCGTCGTCGCCATCGTGCGGCGCGCGCCCGACATGCAAAAGGTGCATGTCGCCCTCGCCCGCGTCAAAGGCCGCGCGCGCAAGGCCGCGCTCATCCGCGCCGCGGGACCCATGGAGAGCGTGGCCGGTCGGTACGCGCAGCTCGCCGGCATCTCCGCCGCGGACGCGGCGGCGGTCGTGAAGCGCTACCGCGGCGTGCCCGAGCCCGTGCGGCTCGCGCACGTCATCGCGGGCGGCATCGTTCGGGGGGAATCTCGTGGGAAAGCCTGAACAGCCGGCCGCGCACAACCGCAGGACGCTCCTCGCGTGGCTCGTGGAAACGAAGGCGCTCTACATCGTCCTCGTTCTGCTGCTCGCGCTCTACGTGCTGACCAAAAACCCGCTTGTCGCCGTGCTCACCGCGCTTGACCTCGTCACGCTCTTTCTCGCCGAGTCAGTGCACAGCGCGTCGCACGGCGGGTGGAAGAACGAGCTCAAGGAACTAGGGCTCACCCTCATCCTCGCGGCTGCCATATGGTTCGGCGGGGGCTTCCTCCTCCAGACGTCAGCACCCCTCGACTCCGTCGTCTCCTGCTCCATGGTGCCAAACCTCGAGCGCGGCGACATGGTCGTGCTCCACGGAGGCGTGCCGAACGCGCCGGAAGTCGCCGTCCCGCGCGCCGCATTCGAGCAAAACGACTGGCCGCGCCAGGCGCTCGTATGCGCGCTCTGCGCGGACACGCGCGTCCCGTGCGTTGCCGCGAACGGCACGCTTTCCGCCATCAGGGACAAAAACGGCATCCTCATTCCCGTCGCGCCCACGGAGGCAAACCAGTCCGGCAACCTCATCAAGTTCGGCTGCGGCACGTGCACGCGCGCGTTTTCCAACGGCAGCACGAGCAGCGTGCCGTGCACGACGTCCATCGCCATTGACGGGACGAACGTCACCGTCGCGCCGCCCGCGGCGGGGAACGGAGTCGGGGCGCGCGAGGAAATCGTGTACACGACCGCGCCCGGAGACGTATTCTCCGGCGAAATCATCCACCGCGTCGTCGCGCGGCTGAACGTCGAAGGGTCGTACTACTACCTCACGAAGGGCGACAACAACGAGGCGCTCGACCTCCAGTGGGGGAACAGCATCATCCCGCAGAAGCGCGTCGTCGGCCACGTGCTCGCGCGCCTGCCGTACGTGGGATACCTCAAGCTCTTCTTGTTCGGCTACTTCTCGCCGATAGGGAACTGCGACTCGACGCTCGCGGCGCGGTGAGCGCAGTCCTGTTTTTAACCGTTCCCGCAACCCATTTAAACGACCATCCGCCAAACACCTGCAGCCCGTTTTTTCGGCGAGGTGTGGCCATGTTCGAGATTGAAGCTGAGGACGCGAAGTTCATCAAGGATTGCGTTGACGCCATCGTCAACCTGATTGACGAGGGAATCCTCGAAGTCAAGCCGGAAGGCATCACGCTCAAGGCCATGGACCCCTCGCAAATCGCGATGGTATCCTTCTCCGTCCCCAAGGCGAGCTTTTCATCGTACAAGGTGGAAGCGCCCGAAAAGGTCGGACTCAACTTCGACAATCTGGCCAAGATTCTCGCGCGCACGCGCGGGAAGGAGCGCCTGAAGATGACGCGCGAGGAGAACAAGCTCTGCCTCGAATTCATCGGAGGGGAGACGCGGCGGTTTAAGGTCCCTCTGCTCGACTTGAGCGCCGGGCCCCAGAAGGAGCCGAAAATCGAGTACGACGCGACGCTCAAAATCAACGCGGGGCAGTTCAAGGACATGCTGCGCGACGCGACGCTCATCTCGTCGCACATCGCGCTCGAGGCGACCGAGGCGGGTTTCTTCGTGGAAGCGCGCGGCGACTCGGCTGACTTGCACACGGAGAGCGGAAAGACGGGCGCGGGCGTCTCGGAACTCACGGTTAAGAAGCCCGCGAAGGCGAACTTCCCCCTCCAATTCCTCGACGACATCGCGAAGGCCTGCCCGAACGACGTGTCCTTGATGCTCAACCTCAAGACGAACGCGCCCATCAAGGTGGAATACGCCATCGGGGACGCGAGCCTTACCTATTATCTCGCGCCGAGAATCGACTCCGGCTGAACGCCGGGGCAGGAGGCGGCTCGCATGCCCGCAACGAACCCCGTCATCGACAACATCCGCTCGCGCCGCTCCATACGGAAATACCTGCAAACGCCGGTTCCCGACGCGGTCATCAACGAGCTCCTGCAGGCGGCAGTCTACGCACCCTCGGCGATGGACGCGCAAGGCTGGCGCTTCATCGTCGTGAAGAACCCCGCGAAAATCAAAGAATTGAGCGACCACGTCAAGCGCCTCTTTCCCCCCGAGATGCTTTCCTCGCCGGGCCGCATCGCGCGCGTGAAGAGCGCGGAGGACACGTTCTTCTATAAGGCCCCTCTCCTCATCCTCGTGACCGCGAACAAGGCCGCGAACCCGTGGGTGGTCGTTGACGTTGGCATCCTCGCCCAAACCATGTTCCTCGCGGCAAAGTCGCTGGGATTGGGAAGCTGCTTCATCGGTTTGGCCCTGCCGCTCAACAACGACAAGGCATTGCTGAAGCAATTGGGCGTCCCGGAAGGCCACGAAATCGTCGCCCCCCTCATTTTCGGCTATCCGGCGGAAGACAAGCCGGTTCCCGAGCGGACGTTCGAGGATAAGGTTTTGAAGACGTTCGAGTAAAACTATCCCGTGTCGCTCGCGTTCGCCAGCCGCTACCCCTTTACTTCGGAAGCGAAGGCCCTAGTGGCCGCACGAAGCAAGCTCTCGTACGAGGAGATAGACGCGGCGAAGGAGCGCGTGCGCCTCGCGCTCACGGCCGGAGAACTCCCGCTTCTCAAGGCTGAGCTGGACGCGGAGATGGAGCGGCAGGTCTTCTCGTACGCGGGCGCGCGCGTCATCGTCGCCTGCCTCCAGTCGAAGTACTTCCGGGGCCGGTACGCGGTCGCGGAGTCCAAGCGCGCGGGGAAGTACATGGAGCGCGAGGACGACGCCACGCTTTCGCGCGTTGCCGCGGAGCTCGGCATGCGCTTCACGCGCATGGGCGAAAAGGAGGCGCCGTACACCATGCGCTTTCCCGACTACCTGCGCTTCGTCCCAAAAGACGTGAAGTACAAGCTCGTCAACAAGCCTCTCGCTAACGGGAACGTGCTCCTCACGAGGCACGAGTTCCTGCGCGTTCTCGAGGAAGGAATCCGCGGGCGAATCGAGGAGACGTTCCCCTCCGACGTTTCCGGCGTTCCGGCGGAACTCGCGAAGGCGGCGGAGGAAGTGCGCAAGGCGCTGCCGAAAGAGGAGGCGTTCGGCGGGAAAGTGGTCATGAAGGAAGGCGAATACCCGCCGTGCGTCACCGAACTCATCACCCGCCTGCGGAGCAGCGAGAACCTGCCGCACTCCGCGCGCTGGTTCCTTGCAGTCTTCCTGCTCAACACCGGCATGACCGCGGAGGACGTCATTACGCTCTTCAGGACCGCGCCGGACTTCGACGAGCGCACGACGCGCTACCAGGTGGAATACATCGCGAAGAAGGAGTACACGACGCCGGCGTGCGTGAGCGTCGATTCGTACGGCGTGTGCGTGGCGGAATGCCGAATCGGCAGCCCCATCAACTTCGGGAAGGGCAGGCGGCGCGCCGCCGCGGCCGCGGAAGCGGCGAAGGAAGCGGGAAACGCAGCGAAAGAAGCATCAACCGAAACGGCGAAGGAGGGCGCGAAGAATGGCTGAGGAAACGCAGCTCACGCTTCCGGGCGCGGAGGAGGAGTTCGTGCGCGAAGCGTTCCGCCGCTTCTATGAGCGCGTTGACTCCTCCGCCATCTCCCCGCCGCAGCCCGAGCGCCGCGAGTTCGGCCTGGGCTCGTGGGTGAAGAAAATCGAGTCGCGGCACGTCTCGTTCCAGAACGCGCAGGAGCTCAAGAGCTACCTCATCCGCAACACGCCGTTCTACATCTCGTATTCCACCGCGTACTACGAGTTCCCGGACCGCAGGCCCATGCCAAAAAAGGATTGGCTGGGCGCGGACCTCGTCTTCGACTTGGACGCCGACCACCTCGCGCTGAAATGCCTCGAAAGCGGCGAGCACGAGAAAGGCTGGGTGTGCGAGGAATGCCTGCGGGCGGTGAAAGACGAAACCATCAAACTGGTTGAAGAATTCCTGATTCCCGACTTCGGCTTCTCGCCCGAAGAAGTGCACGTCAATTTCTCGGGGAACCGCGGCTACCACGTCCACGTCCGCTCGGAGGAGGTGCGGCCGCTCACCGGCTGGGCGCGCCGCGAAATCGCGGACTACATTTCGGGGAACGGCCTGAACCGCGCCGCGCTCTTCGACGAGCGCGAGGTCCCTGGCTTTCCGGGAATCAAGCGCCTCGAGGGACCGCGTTTGGACGCTCCCGGCTGGCACGGGAGGGTGGCGCGCCGCTTCATCCAGCTTCTGGAGGCGGGGAAGCTTGCGGACACCGGCATCCCCTCCGCGCTCGCGAGGCGTCTCGCCAAGCACGCCGGAGAAGTCGTCGAGGGCGTGAAGCGCGGCAACTGGGACACGGTGAGGATGACGGGCCCCGAGAAGGAAGCCTTGGCCGACAAGGTCATCGCGAGCGCGGGGATTGACGTGGAGGGCTTCGGCGGCGCGGGCGGCGAGGTGGACGCGGGCGTCACGTTCGACGTGAGCAAGCTCATCCGGCTGCCGGGGTCGCTGCACGGCGAGACTGGCCTTTGCGCGAAGAAGCTCGCGTCCGTCTCGGACCTCTCGGCCTTCGACCCAATGCGCGACGCGGTCGTCTTCGGCGACGAGCCAGTAAGGGTTAAATGCGGCCGCGTCCCAAGGTTTGCGGTCCGGGGAGTAGATTACGGCCCGTTCGAAGGAAACGAACTGGAGCTCCCCGAGTGCGCGGCGATTTATTTGCTGTGCAAGCGGAAAGCGAGGTTGTGGCGGAGCTAAGGGCAATGGGAGACGAGATTTCTTACGACAAGCTGCGCGAGATCCAGAAGGCCGAGCGCGGCACGGGCGTCATCATGGCGCTTCCTGCGGACTTCTACGCCTCCGCCGCGCGGTTCATCGCGCGGCTCAAGGCAGAAATGGGCGCGGGCTTCGCGCTCGAGAAGGCGCGCGAGTTCGAGAACGCGGTCAAGGTCGTGCGCGACATTTACGCCATCCGCGAGCAAAAAATCGTTTTGCGTGCAATCGGCGCGGCGCGCGGCAACAACGGCGTCGCGGGCCTCACGGTGGAAGAGCAGGCGCTCTACGAGCGCGTAAAGGCCGCGGTCGCCGACGGCAGCGGCTCGCTCGAAGGCCTGCTGGGCGGAATACCTCAGCCGGCCGCGAAGGCGGAGTCCCCTCCCGCGCTCGCGCCTGCGCCCCTCGCGGCTCCGCAGCCCGCAATCATTCCGGGCCGCGCGCTCAAGTTCCTTCTTCCCGTCCCCCAATTCGTGGGCCCGAGCGGCGCAAGCCTCGGCCCGTTCAAGCCCGGCGACGTTTCCGCGCTCCCCGAGCGCGAGGCGGAACTCCTCGTGAAGCGCAAGCTCGCGGCCGACGCGTGAGCGTGTCGTATGGCTGGTCTCGTTCGTTTCGGTCCCGGGGGCCTTCCGGTCTTCCCGTTCGAAGGCGGAGCCGCCGCCGCGCCCGCCTACCTCCGCAGCGAAGGCCTCGACGCGATGGAAGTCGAGTTCGTGCGCGGCGTGAAAATGAGTCCCGAGACGGCGGCGAAAGTCGCCGCGGCTGCGAAAGAAAACGATATCCTCCTCTCCTGCCACGCGCCGTACTGGATAAACTGCGCGGCGAAGGAGGCCGTCAAGCTCAAGAACACCGAGCGGAACTTGCTTGAAACGGCGCGCGCGGCGCACGCGCTCGGCGCGTCAATCATCGTCTTCCACCCCGCCTTCTACCTCGACCGGCCGAAGGGAGACGTCATGCGCCTCACGCGCGAGACGCTTTCGCACGTCGAAGCGCGCCTGGAGGCCGAAGGCATCCGCGACGTGTGGTTGGGCGCGGAGACGGCCGGCAAGGGAACGCAGCTGGGCGGCCTGGACGAGACCATCGAGCTCGCAGCGTCGCTCTCGCGCGTGCGGCCCGTCATCGACTTCGCGCACCTGCACGCGCGCGGAAACGGCTGGATAACGGGCAAGAACCAATACGAGGAAATCTTCTCGAAGATGGAGTCCGCCCTCGGAAGCGAGTCGGTGAAGCATCTCCATTCCCACTTCTCGGAGATAGAGTTCGGCGACGGGGGCGAGAAAAACCACGCAGCGCTGGGCAGCCTGCCAAAGCACTCGCCAGACTTTTCGCCACTCGCCGAGCTGCTCGCCGAGCGCGGCTACGGCGGAACAATCATTTGCGAGACGCCGATGCTGGACCTCGACGCGCGAAAGATGAAGCGCGCGTACGAGCAGGCGCTCGCGCCCCTGGTTTAATGCCTATTCCGCGCCCAGCTTCATGGCGAGCTTCGTGACGTATCCGGCGAGCTCGTTCACCTGCCGCTTCGTCATGCCCGTCTCGATTTTCGCAATGAGCTGCTTGTTTTTCGTGAAGTCCGCCGTCAGGGAGCCATGCAGCTTCTTGACGATTTCCTTCGCGTACCTGTTGATGAACTTTGACCTCATGGTGCATCACCGTGCCGTGGTCGCCTCGCGCTCGAATTCCTTCCATTCGTCGCTGACCTTTCCTTCCTTGCGCTTCTTCTTCGACATGATTTCGAAGCGTGAGAGGAGCGCCTTGCTCTCGTCCGTGAGGCGGGCGATTTCCCGCCGCGTCGTCTCGGCCTTCTCGCCGAGTTCCTGCTCCTCCTCGCGGATTGCCTGCATCTCCTCGTAATACCTCGCCTTGATGCCGCGCAGCTCGTTCACCTGCGCCTTCACGTAGTCGTCCGTGACCGAGCCCTTGAGCGTCGCGATGCCCTTCACCTGGCCCTTGCGCTCCTCCGCGACGTCTCCGAGCTCTTTCTCTAGCTCGACTTGCTGGACCATCATCCACTGCTCTATTTTGCGCAGGCGCGCGAGCTCCTTCTCGACCTTCTTGAGCTTCACGGTCTCGACTTCGATGTGCTTCGTGACTTCGCGCAGGAGCTTCTCCACCGTCTCCTGCGTCTCCCTGATTTTCGCGTACTCCGCCTGGATGCGGTTGCGCGCCTCCGCGGCGTTCCGCCGCGCGAACACCTCGACCTGGGCGAGCTTGTGCATCTTCGCTTCCACGCTCTTCACGCGGCCGGGAATGCCGTTGACGCGCTTCTCCAAATCCGCAATCTCGCGCTCCTTCTCGGCGAGCTGGTCGTGGAGCAGCTGGAGTTCTGCCTCGTAGCGGCGCTCGAGCGGGATGTATTTCTTGTATATGATTTGCGCGCGCTGCTTCACGAAGCCGTTGAGCATCTCGCTGCGCCGCTTGATTTCCTCGATTTTCCCGCGGTACGCCTCGACGAGCCCCGTGAACTCCCTCTCCGTCGCAGGCAGGGGCTTTTTCATGAGCTCCTCGCGCTCGGGAACCGGCTTTGCAGCCGCCATCGCCGAGGACGCGAGTTCGCGCCACACGAGCTGCGTCTCGCCATCCACCACTTCAATGAATACGGGAATCTTGTCGTCGTCGTGCAGTAGCTTCGCCCACGCGAGCGCCGTATCCTGCGAAATCCCGAGGATTGCCGCCGCCTCGGAAAGAGGAATGCGCTTGCGGCGCTTGAGCAGCCGGTAAAGTTCGTCAATCTCGGGAATCTTCACGACGGATCACTGGTCAGGAATTGGGCGCTTGCAGTATTTAAAATCCCACGCCGCCTCAAATCCGATAGTTCGTTCCATCCCACACCAGTACCGTTCCGCCGCATTTCAGGCACTCGTGTTTTTCGTTCAAGAGGTACTTCACCACATCGAAGCCGTACCGCTCAATCGCGATTGCCCCGCACTTCGGGCAGAACGTATTCTCCCCCGGGTGGCCGGGGACGTTGCCCACGTACGCGTAGTTGAGCCCTTCATCCAGCGCAATGCCGCGCGCCCGCTCGAGCGCCTTCACGTCAGTCGACTTCAAGTCCACCGCCTTGTACTGCGGGTGGAACGCGATGAAGTGGAGTGGTACGTCCTTGCTCAAGCCCGCGACGAACTGCGCAGTCTGCCTGAACGCGTCGTCAGAGTCGTTGAGCGACGGGATGACGAGGTTGATGACTTCCACGTGGCCCTTCTTGTGCAGCAGTCTGATTGATTCGAGTATGTTCTCCAGGTCGCGCACGCCGCAGTACGAGTTGTAGAGTTTCTCGTCCATGAACTTGAGGTCTATGCGGCTCGCGTCGATTGGGGCCATTTCCGCGATTGCTTCCGGCGTCATGTAACCATTCGTCACGAAGACGGAATACAAATGCCTCTTCCGCGCGAGCTCCGCCGTGTCCTTCGCGTACTCGAAAAATATTGTCGGCTCGGTATACGTGTACGCGATTCCCTTGCAGCCGGAGGCGACCGCCTGTTCGACGATGGCTTTCGGCGCCAGGTCGTGGCCGGGAATCTCCGGGTGCTGCGAAATATCGGAATTCTGGCAGCCCTTGCACCGGAAGTTGCATCCGGCCGCGGCGAACGAGTACACGAGCGAGCGGGGAAACCAGTGGTAGAACGGCTTTTTCTCAATCGGGTCCACTGCGGAAGAGACCGCTTTCCCGTACGTGAGCGCGTACAGCTTCCCCTTCTCGTTTTTGCGCACGCCGCAGAAGCCGACTTTCCCGTCGGAAATGAGGCAGCGGTGGTTGCAGAGCCTGCAGCGCACGTTCCCGCCGGCAACGGCATCCCAGAGAACCGCTTCCTTCATTGCATCCACCCCGCCATCCCCTTCTGGCCCGACGACTTCGCCGCCTCCGCCCGCTTCCCCTCCGGAGTCGCGCCCTCGGAGAAGATGTGCACTTCGCCGAACACTCCGTCGTAGCCCGGCTTGACGGTGACCTTTCCCTCGCGCACGCGAAGGACGGCTTCCGCCACGCGCGCGCCGTATCTCTTCAATCCATCGGGCTTCGCCGCCGTCAGTGCCTCGAATTCCGAGCCGAACTCCGCAACCATCTT
>Ga0247841_10008924_pt1 | contig 14210 bp, 23 predicted proteins | sample LaCruzMarch2015__2_FD_192410 | JGI IMG/M metagenome (GOLD analysis project Ga0247841, IMG submission 192410) | Freshwater microbial communities from meromictic Lake La Cruz, Castile-La Mancha, Spain - LaCruzMarch2015_18m | ecosystem: Environmental > Aquatic > Freshwater > Lake | place: Spain...
AGAAGTTATGGCATTACAAGGAAAGGAAAAATAAAAAGTGTTTAATAAAAAAGAATATTTAAAACAATATAGATTAGTTCATAAAGAAGAGATAAGAATTAAGAAAAATCTATATATGAAAAAATATTAAATGAAAATGGGAGTTTAAAAGAAGTTTTTATTACTGTTAAACTTCGAATTAATGCTGATGAAGTTTGGGAGCAAGGTTATTGGTTAAATCCAGCCGAATTAGATTTAATAATGCTTAGTGAAGAAAATTTAACATCTATAATTGATAAAGTTGCTATTATTGCAGAAGAATCGTATAATAAATATATAAGCGAACCACCGTTGAAGAACCAGTAGAACCAATACTATTTAATGTGAATGATTTCTTATTTGGATTAATGATTGCATTTACTCCTCTTACAGATTATGCAGATATACTAATATTCTATCCAATGGTAGGAGATTTTGCTCGTGCAGAAAATTTTGAAGGAATGAATATGTTTCTTCGAGGATTAATACAAGGTGGAATAATGACTCAAGAACAATTCGATACTTTAAATGGTGTTTTATTGCAGCAAAATATAGATTTAAATAATTTATAAATAGTTTCAAAAGTAAGGGAATACAATGAATAAAAATGTAAGAAAAAATTTAATTATCATTAATTTAGGACAGATTCCGACTATCTCGGGGGCTGTCCTTTTATTTTAGAAAGGATTATTATGGATACGAGACTAAAGCTGACAGAGGAAACACTCAATGGAATAATCGACCAAGAAGCACGCAAAACTGTTGGTATTGCATTAAAAAGATTTGAATTAATTGAGGACAAAGAAGTTTTAAAGAAAGAATTAAAAGAAATTATATATGAATCAATGAGAAATGTAAGGGACATGGTAAGGGCAGTTGGAAAAGAGGCAATAAACCTAACTAATTTAAACGTAAGGAAAGGGGACTAAAATGGAAAGCATTCAAAAAGTATTAAGTACGGAAGAAGCATCAAAAGTATTAAAAGAAATCGAATCTCATGGTGCAATGAACATTACGGAAGAATTAATTAAGGATAATGCTATTTCTTTTACAGTTAAAGAAGTAAAGTATCGTTCTCGTTTATTAAATTTACGAGAAAAAGAGGAATTAGATAATTTACGCAGAAAGAAATTTGGGCAATTATTACAGGACAAGGATTTAATGTTAGACGGGAAATTAATTGAAGTTTATAAAGAAAGAGGTATTGATATCGCTGAAATGGATGAGAAAATGAGAAAAATAGACGCAGAAATGCATGAAAAAAAGTTATCATTAGGTGAATCATTAGCGAAAAATGAATCTGAAAATATTTTTAAAGCATACGAAGAAAAAATTAAAGTGTTAATAGAAGAAAAACAAATAATTTATATTCAAAAAAGCGAATTATTACAGTATAGCATCGAAAGTCAGTTATTAAATTATGTAGCAGAATTAATTACCTATCTATCTACAGAAATTGAAGAATCAGAAGGTAAATATAAAAGATTGTGGAAGAATTTAGAAGATTTTAAGAATTGCGAAGATAAAGAATTAACAGATAAATCTGGAATAATGAGTACACTATTGCAATATTTTCAATAAAATGAATATATATGATAGTTTAAGAAAATTAGCTAAATCCAATAGAGCGCAAAATCTCTTCAGTATTTCTAAAGAATTGAGTTCTATTCATTTATTCCGAAATTCATGTGATTTTAGTCGAATTCAAGAAGAATATTTATTATATCTTTATATGTATGAAAGTCTAGCAAGAGATGTAATAACAGATAAAATTTCAAAACACGTTTATGATAGTGAACTTTATGAAGATGCATATTTATTATGGAAAAGAGAAAAAGGAAATAAAATAGAGGAAACAAAAAACGAAGTAAAAGATGTCAAGTTGGTCATGGGAACAACAATTAAGTTTCCTAAACCAGAGGATAAATAAAAATGGCGAACCATAAAATTAATATCGATGTCGCATTAAATGGACAACCCCAGGCTGTTTCTGGAATTCAATCTATTATTGATAAAGCTCGAGAAGCTGGAAATGTCCGTGTTACTAAAATATTTGATGCCCAGGGGAACGTTACCGGTGTTCAGATAGCGGAATCATTTAAAAAAATAGGAGATGAAGGTGCAAAAGCTACTCCTAAATCGAATGATTTAGTTAATGCTTTACGTCGAGCAGCTATAGTTGCTCCTATTTGGATGATAATGAGAAATGTGATGATGTCGGTATTTAATACTTTTAATGACCAAATTAAATTTCTAGTTGAGTTTGAAACCGCAATGACTAGCATTAAAATCGTCGGAAAAGGTACTGCAGACGAATATACATTATTAGCTAATTCTCTAGTAAATTTAGCTCATGCATACGGTACATCATCTGCAGAAGCAGCAAATGCAGCTGTACTTTTTGCACAACAAGGTAGAAATGTTAGAGATACAATAACTTTAACAGCTACAGCGATGTTAGCTTCTAAAATTTTAGGAACAGACATTAAAACAGCTGTAGATGACATGACTGCAGCGGTTGAAGGTTTTCAAATTGGAGTAGGGGATTCAACTAAAATAGTAGATAAATGGATTAATGTAGAAAAACAATTTGCAGTAACTTCTAAAGATTTGGCAGACGCTACTAAAGTAGCTGGAGCTTCAGCTAATCAGTTAGGAATTACAATGGACCAGTTTTTAGGAGACGTTACTGCAGTAGTCGAAGTTACTAGAAAATCAGGTGCAGAAGCAGCTAGAGGTTTATCATTTATTTATGCTCGTATGTTGACATCAGGTAGACAAACAGTTCAACAAATAGCTCAAGTACCTTATTATTTAGATGCAACTGGAAAAGCTACAGATGAAGTTAGTTCAAGACTAAGACCTCAAGCAGCAATTTTAGAAGATTTAGCAGGAAGGTGGTCGGGTTTAGATAAACAAGAAAAATTATCTATAGCCACAGCATTAGGTAGTAAGAGACAGATGACGGTCTTAAATGCCTTAATGCAAAATTACAATACATCATTAGATGCTCGCCTTGCTGGTTTAACTTCAGCTGGTGCAGCGGAAAAAGCATTTGGATTAATCCAAGATACTACTGCTTATAAAGTTCAGCAATTAGGTTCTTCATGGAATGTATTGACTGCTGCTTTAGCAAATACAGATGGATTTAAATCTTCAATTTCTGCGGTTGACCAACTCATTCTTTCAATTACAACTTTATTTAATTATAAAGCCGGATATGCTGCTATTGCTGCAAAAGAAAATAATGCAATGCAATTAGAAAATGAAACTAGATTAAATGAAGTTAAATCCTATCAAGAATTAATAGATGTAAGAGCTAAACTGGAAGCTGCAAAACCAACAGAAGAAAATACGAATAGACTTAAATTGGTCCAAGATGCAATAAATGCAATAAATGAAAAAGTACCCTCAATAAAAGTTGCATTTGATACTGGTTCTCCTGAAGTATTGCAGTCAACAATTCAGAAAAGATTAAATTCGTTAGAAGAAATGAAGGTCAGAATAAATTTACAAACTGAATTTGGACCTCAAATAGCAGACCAACAAAATAAAATAGAGCAAGCCAGAGTGTCTATAGCGTATACAAGTGGAAAAGAAAAAGCATACTGGACTAAGGTTTTGATGATATACGAAGAAGACCTTAACAAAATTTATGCAAAAAATGAAGAAGTAGTTAAATCAACTTTAGCAATTAATAGAGGATTAGAAGCATCAAAAAAGAATATACTGTCTAATGAAGAAGCGCTCGAAGCAGAAGAAACTGCATTAACTCAGCAAGAACTAGAAAAATTAGACATTGCTAAACAGTTAAATCTTGCGAAAGAATCAGGTTTATTAACTGAACAAGAATTAATAAAATTAGAAATAAGTTTAATTGAGAATTCTAAATTTCAACAAGAAATTAGAAAAGATGCTTTAAAAGTAAAAGAATTAGAATCGAAAATGGCTTCTGCAATTCTTAAAGATTCTGAAGATTTAATTTCTAATGAACTTGAATTGCTGAAAATGAGAGGAGCTAATGAATCTCAATTATTAGCAGTAGAGAATGCTCTGCAAATGCAATTACATGGTGAAGATGCGGTTAGAAATTCTTTAAAATATAAACTTGAGATGGAGAAACAGATTACAAAAGAAAAATTAAATCAAGTCGAAATCAGCAGTGATTCTCTATCTTTGTATAAATTGGCGCAAAAATATGGAACAGATGCAGCCAAAGAAGTAAGCAATTTACTTACTGGTAAAACAACTGCACGTGGATTTGAAAATAGGGCAGGAACCTCAGCACAGGCGGGATATGCAGAATTTTTCGCTAGTAGAAAAGAAGCAGAAGACGCAGCTACATATTTTGGTTTACAAGGTGGTAGAGGTGGTTATGCTGAAGGAAGAGGAATTGGTATTCCTGAGCAAAATCTTGGGAGAGTAAGAAGCATTGAAGAAATGAGACAGCAATATGGTGTTCAACAAGAAGCAGTTTCATTAACAAGTCGTCCAGTAAATATTCAATCTATTCAAGTTAATGTTACGCCTACTGAAACAGCAGAAAAAAGTGCAGAACAAATGCAAATAGATATTGCAAATGCTATTCGAAATGATTCTAAAGTAAAATTAGCGATTGCTGAACGTATAGCAGAATTTTAAGGAGGATTAAATGGCTTTTATTCCTAAAATAGAATTATATCAAAGTAATGGAACTACATTGCAGTATTTATTTCCAGCGGTTCAATCTATAAATGCTCCGCAAACAATTAAAAAAAGCACAGTAATAGAAGGTATTCGAGGACAAGGATGCATAGTTATTCCTGGTTCGACTGCCTCATGGGATTTAGAAATACATGGAATTTTTCTAGCTGCGGATTATTCTGCAGTAACTGCATTGATTGATGATATGGAAACTGATATCGTATTATTTACTAATTATGTTTTGAAATTTGAAAAAACAATATCAACATCTTATTCGTATAATGTTCAAAGAATTGAACCGATTCAATATCCGGTGTCAATGAGAGTAAATTTTCAGGATTATATCGTAAAATTAAAATGTAATAGTTGGTAAATTAAAAGGAGAAAGTCATGACAAATTTATTACTGAGGGTAAATAAAACAGCAGTTGATAGCACTTACGTTGCAGCTCCAGGAAATTTCGAAACAATGGGTTCAGGAGATTCTTTAATTTTTTCTGCAGGTTCTGCAGCTGTAATAGATGGTGCTGATATTCCAGAAACCGCAGAATTAAATGAAGCAGCTACATTATTAGACCCACTGTTAGAGACAGTTGTAGCTCATTATTTTTTAGCAGATAGCAGTGTTGATTTGTTAAAAGAAATTCATTTGGCAGGTAACGGTGATTATCGTTATGTTTTTTGTGCTTCGTTTGACGGTCCAACTGCTTCTGAACCGCAATTAGAAGCATGGAATGATGGAAATTTAAATGCATACACATTAGTATGCTTAGGAAGTGGAACTCCAAATTTAAGCTGGTATAAAGCAAAATGCACAACTGCTTCGACTCCAGGTGCAACTTGGTTAGGAACTCCATTAGCAGGAAGCGGTGCTTCTAATAAAGTAGGTTTAAATTCTGGAGTAGCAATATCCGAAGTAGCTGGAAAAGATTTATATTTTAACTTTCATGTTAAAATTCCAGCAGCAGTTACTACCCCAGGACAGTATTTACCGATTTTACTCATTACTTATACTACTAATTAATTTTGGAGAATAAGATGGAAAAAAGATATGATTTTGTCGAACGTACAATCTATCTAATCAGAGAACTTTTAGAGGAGTATCTTCCAACTGAAGGAACTTTAGATGAGATGGTATTAAAAAGAAATCAATTATTAAGAAAATTTATAAAATAAGGAGCATATAATGAGCGCCACACATGCTTTTTCAGAAAGTAATTTAGCAGGCGAAGTTGTAGCAGACGGAATTACTAATTTAAATTTTGGTTCAGCAGATGACCATAATTTAGTTACCCTTTCAAATGCAATCTTGAGAGGAAATTCTTCTTTTGAAAAATATTTACGATGTAAATTTACTGGAGTTTATACCGAAATAAGTAATATGAAGTTTTGGAAATCAGCAGGTACATTAGTTACTGGAGAAACAATTAAGGCTGCAGCTAATGTCGTATATGCAACACCGTCAGCAACATCCAATGCAGATTCAAATATTCCCACGACAGAAGGAACTGCTTTAGCTTTACAATCAGCAGAAGGAGACACTACTATAGTTTACGGTGCTTCTGGAGTAAGTGGATACACTAAATATATACGAGTACAATTGCAAACTACAGCTTCGACACCTGCAGGAGCGGTAAATCAAAAAACATTTATATTTCAATACGATGAAATTTAAGAAAGGATAATTTAAGATGAAATTTATAAATAAGGTACTAGGAATATTTAAGTTATCATGGGTGGTTAGAAAGAGAATTGAATTCGCAACTAAATGCAATAATCAGTCTACTAAAATAAAAAAACTATTAATTTTTAAATACAGAACATCATCAGAAAAAATCTTATTTGAAACAGAATATAAATAATACTGGAGAATAAATGTCTACTCAAAAAACAATTAATTCAAATGCAAATATACAGGTTTTAGACGAACAGAAAACTATGACTTCTAATGCTATGATACAAGCATTGATGAATGAGACTTTTTCTACTAATATTATAGCTCGTCTAACTAAAAATAAATTATTTCAAACTGTATTAAACGTAGTCATGGGAAAAACTCAGGACGTATTTAGCACTGGTTTGTTTACTCGCTATAAAACTGATAATGTCGTGAATACCAATCTATCTACTAGAATAGTAGCGTATACTGCCATTACTCCTAAAGCATTAGATAGTATTATAGTGTATAAAGACGGGACAAACATAACCGGAACAGAATTATTGGATGTCGATTATTCAACTTTAAAAATTAAATTTAATTTAAATAGAACTCCATCAGAGGCTACGTTTACTTTAGCGAGACATCATGATGATTTTGATAAAACATTATTGGGAGTTGCTTCTGTTATTTCTTCGCAGAATAAAATAACAATCTATGACGGAACTATTTTATTATTTACTGGATATATTATTCAAATTCAGGCAAATTCTTCAGATGACACTGTTGGTATAGTCGCACAGGATGTAAGATGTAAAATTAGTAAACTTTCAATGGAATTGCTGTATGGCGGGAAATATGACGAAGACACTAAATTAACTACTAAAATCACTACTTCACAGGCACTCGACACTATTTTTACTGCAATAGGTGCGAACATTACCGGTCATGATACTGTAGATTTTGGATTTGTTCCTGAATATAGCGCACAGACTTCCGATTGCTGCAGTTTATTAGATACGGTTGTTAATAATGCAGGTAATATAAATTGGTATATTGACGAAAATGAATTTTTAAGATTTCAAAAAATAGAATCTGGTCCATTAAAGAATTTACCTTTAAGCGGATTAAATTCGAAAAGACATATCTATGACACTATTTTAAATGACATTACTATGAACAGAATATATGATAATCATTATAAATCGTTTAATGTTTATTCTGGTCAATTACATACTCGTAAATATATGCAAAATGATGTTTCCGCAGGGGTAGATTATGGAAATGATTATCGAATTTTTCCAGATACTGCGAAAGACATAACTCATTATGCATTTCAATATCATTATAATTCTAGTCCTCTATCTATTTGGACGGAATACTGTGGAGCAGAGCGCTCAACAATATATAGTTATGTCCCGATTGGATTTCCTTCATATATGAAGGGATGGTTTACAGTACAATGGTTATCTGAAGATGAATATACTGATATTGCACCGGTGGTAATCGGTTCTGGAGTCCCTAAAAAGGATTTATATCTTTCTAGTTATGGTAAAAAAATAACTAATGAACATTGGGAAGAGCAGGTGGATTCAGTTACGGGTTATCATTGGCTTTGCAGAGTAAATGAAGAATCTTATGATTACACCGCATATGCTTTAGATGCTGCTAATTTTGAACTAAGCCAAAATAATAAATTAATTACAGAGGCTACTGTTTCGTTAATATTGGATGCTTATGAATATTATGAATTGAATTTTAAAAATCTGATAAATATTTCGAACACTACATTGGCTAATTGTTATGTTTCCAGTAATGGATTTCCTCTTAACATTTCAGGAGTGTCTATTGATTGTGCTACAAGAATAGTAACACTGAACTTAACGAATTATGGTAAATCTTATTATCAAAGAAATGGCGATTATATCTCAAATTATCAACCAGCAACAGTAATGCAATCAATGAATGAACAAACAGCACATTCAGGTCCAACCACATTAACCTTAAATTTCTAAAAGGATAAAATGGAAAAGAACATAAATAAAAAATCTAAAATACAGGTTATCTGGAATAATATGATTGAACTTATCGCCATGGAAGAAGAAATAGTGCAGAAGTTGGATAACTTTGAGAAATCGGTAGAAATTTTAAATAAAAAATTAAATACCTTGGGGAATCAGACCTAATATGTATGATGATTTTAAGAGTTTAAATTATTGGAAAACTACCCGCAAACTTGATAAATTAGATACTCTAATATCTCGTATGCGGGCTGATGCGGTTATTAAATCTAATAGAATAGATAATTTAATTAAGTCTGTTAAAATTTTAAATAATAAATTGAATGACCCTACTCAATTTACAAATCCGTTTATATCGACTACACCAGTGCCTGAAGGTCCTGCGTATATAAAGTTTAGAATAACTGATTTGAATTATGTTGATATACCCGGGGTAAGTGGCTCTGTATATGAAGGTTTGGTTGGTGAATTCTACGATGAAGCTATACTACTTGGTAATATTAATGACTTGATACCCGTTATCCCCGGAGACCGAGATTTATCAGTATTTGGAGTTCCCCCCGGTCATGGTTGGCATTTTTTTATAGTTTTTTATGATTATGGGCTTGGTTTCTATTGGAATTACTGTCAGCTTTCATCTGGGGTTACTTACGATTTTCCTATATCTAACTATCCTGATTAAGGGTTAATTAATTTTAATCAAACTTTTTTCACCAATTAAACCCGTTTTCCATCCCGAAACGTGTTTATTATTATATTCAAGTCCGTAATTAACTACATCTATTATCAATTCATTTTTAATAAAATCAAATATAAATCTCTTTACATTATTACCTTCTCGAACCATAAGAATAACTGCATTCATAAATTTCAGTTGACTATCAAGTCTATATCCGTATTTTACTATATGATTATAGGCTTCAAAATTAATTAAAGTAATTTCCTTCCCCAAATAATCGTATTGCAATTCTTTAATAAGTTTATTAGGAATATCATTCCATTTGCTATCATTCGGATTTCCGCCTACAAAAATAGTATCATCTACAAATTTTACACTATACATAATTTACTCCTTATTTGGTTGCGAACACAATCTTGGTCAATAATTTCATTACTCAATAAACTAAACATTCTCTCGTAATCAATCTTTTCAAAACAATCAATATTGCTCTCAGGAGACACGTTATAGATTTTTATCGTGTCTTTTTTTATTAATTTATCAAATAGTCGGTCGGCGTTATGATTTTCATAATATCCTAATAATCCTACTCCCCTATGATTAATATTATTATAATAATGCGTCGGCGTGTTTGACTTCGGATTATAATTAGGGTCTCTCTCAGGAAGTCCCTTCCTTCGGGTCCAATCAAAGCCTAATAAGTAGACTGTTCCAGTCTGCATTAGGCGTAATGCTAATTTTAAAGATAATACCCCCGTTAAATCTTCTTTTTCTTTCCTATCTAATAAAATAGTATTATCTAATTTAAATTCTTCCACTCCATTTTGATTAATTCCTACAATTAACGGCAATTCCTTAAGTTCGTCATAATAATCAGGATTCTCAAATACACCTTTATTATTAGGTCTAGGTTTATAGAAATCTCTATCATTAAAGCATAAAAATGTGCCCAAAAAGGTCTTAAAGGCATAATTAGTCAAAACCGTGAACTTATTAGCGCAGAGAGGCTGCAGTGAGGAAATATAAGGTAAAATACTTGTTCCGCCACCTATTATTAAACACTCCGTAGGCATATTATTCATTTTTACACCATTTGCATGTTTTACCGTTTTTATTTAGGAATTTTTTGTTAGGTAATTCACGTTCGCAATAAGGACATATTAATTTAGGTACATGATACCAACAATCATCGCATGCAGACCACAGAGTACAATCGCCAGTATCTTCTTTAGCGCAATGGCGATGATTTATATTTTTTCTTTTATTTCTAGTATAATTTATCATTAACCCTCCAATTTCTTTAGTATTAAATTAAATACCTCATCTACAGTTATTGCGCCCATGCACGGGTGAGGTTCTGAAGGACATGGTTCTTGTGGTGTTTTAGATAGATTATTATAAATTTTATTACAAGGGGAGCATTTTAATGGTTTCCAAATATTTGCATTGTGCCCGTATCCAAATATACTCGGGTGCGTAGAACCCCATAAAATAATAGAAGGAGTATAAGGCAATAATGCAGTTGCATGATTAGAAAAACTATCTATACCTAAATGTAATGTTGCTTTTTTAATTAATTGAATGCATTCAGAAACACTCAATTTATTTCGCATATCTATTGTATCTTCTAATTTAGCATCGCTTTTACCTATTTGAATTATAGTATATTTAGATGAAAATTTATTTATTCTATTTACAATTTCCTGCCAATTCTGAATATCCCAATCTTTATAAGGAGACCAACCAGAATTACAATGAATAGTGATTATTTTCTTTTCAGATTTAATTAATTCGTTAAATTCTAAATTATCTGAAGGTTTAAATACTGGTTTAAATCCATAATTATAGAAATGGTCATCTAATCCTAATTCTTTTCCAAAATACCACGTTAAATGCTTAATTAAAGGTTTAGTAGCATAGCCATAGAAATTTTGCGCCCCTGGGGTCTTAATATCGAAATCAGCACTACTTCTGACTTCATCCACCGCAGGACAAATAGCCGGAATATCCATCCAACTCGGGTCGCAATAATAAACAATCTTATCATTAGGATTGAGTTTTTTATATTTATCGATTGCAATAAGGGTCATGATTATATCACCTATTGCCCCCGGTCGATTTAAATGAAGTTCTTTAGTCATTATTCTCTCTCCAAACAATCACGAATAAATGTGAGAATCCAATATATAATAGATTTAATTTCTTTAAAATTTGTCGTACTTTCGAAACAGCGAAATTCTAGGGTCTCGTAGTCGTTCTTAGGCAGGTGGGAAATGTTCAAGGAACGGTATTTTTCATCTAATGATGAATATCCACTAAACGAATATCCTTCTTTATTTCTGTATTGATGAATTACCTTTTCTGTCAATTTATAGTCTTTTTTCGGTAATAACTTGCATGTTTCAGCTAAACGGATTTTAGAAACCCCAAAACGCTTAACGATAAATTTCTGCTTGTGGATAAATTCCCTAATAATTGTAAGCACTTGTTTATCGGATAGATTCTTAACGTTAATATGGACATGGAGACCGCAGGAAGGTAACGCCCGACCTTTGTAGACACGAACGAGTGCCAAAACCTCTTTAAGTTGCATTAAACAGTCTTCATTGTAAAATAAGTGATTCCCATTTTCAGGAGAAAGCTCTATACCGTTGGACAGACTGCCATCCGACTTCAACGTCCAGCCTTTTAGCGTTTTTCCTCTTTCAATTAATTTATCAGCATCAGTTTTCTTTGGGAGTTCAAATTCGAACTCTGGTGAAAAGCGAATGGTTTCAATTTTTATCAACTTTACATTCTGTTCTTTTTTCATAATAATTTATATCCTTTCTTGTGATGGCATTTAAAACATAAAGTTAAACCATTAGAGATAAAAAATCGAAATTTTGGGTATTTCTTCCATGATTTTATATGATGCGCTTCTAATCTTCCTCCTCGTTTGTTACAGCGTTGACATGTAAAACTGTCCCTAACAAAAACTGATTTTCTCCATATTTTATATCTTGTAGTATGTCTGGGTCTTAATTTTGCAGTTTTCCCGCCTTTCCAATTAGAATTATTTTCAGGAATAGAACATCGTTTTTTTGCTTTCTTACTCAATAGTTTTTTCATTTTATTTTTAAAAACTGGATTTTTCCATCTATTTTTATTCATTAAGCTGATAGAATGTTTTCTACATCTTTTTGAATTATAATTTTTTAATTCTTCACCACAATCCACACATTTCGGAAAAACAATACATTTACCATCCTTAAACATACCATTTTTCTTTCCTTTTCGCAATCCAATTTTGCTTGCCCATTTATGGTAGCATTTTTGGCAACGGGTAGATTTATGATATAGTATTTTTTTGCAATCTTTACAACGATATATTTTTGCAGTAATGTGTTTATACCAGCATTTTATACACCATGTAGACTCATTATTTATTACTTTCCCGCACCTTTTACATTTTTTATATCGAGTATGATTATAATTTTTCATTTATCCTCCACCAAGCGAAATGTCTTTTATCTTCATCAGATTCATCGATAAATGGTATAAATCTGACGCAGATAATATATCCTTCTAATTTAAAATACCAATATAATTTTTGTTCATGCCGAACAGTAAACATATTACTCCTTATCTGGTACCTTTTTAATCTGCCAACATTTTATAGTGTAGGACACATCTTCGCAAACTATAATCAAGTCATCTCCTAATTCTTTTGAAACGAATCCTTGTTTAATAATTCCTGCATCTTTAAAATAAACCATCTGTCCCATTCTCATATCAATCCTTTCTATTTATCATAGATTATCCATCCGTTAATATTAAGTTTCTTTCTAAGTAATTTTAAATAATCACCTAATCTTTTTCGATATTCTTTATATTCGTCTCCGCCAGCAGCATTATTCTTTTTAAATTTAATAGAATCAGTCCAAAATACTTTAATATTGCGTTTTTGCAATTCTAAAAATGCTAATTCATGTTCTCCAAGTTTAAATTCAACATCCCATAAGTCTGTGATACTGTTAGTTTTAGCTAAAAATATGTTTCTACAGATATCAACTTTTTTAAAGGATAAATTATTATAAATAACATAGTCATCTGATTTTTTAAAATGAATACCGTGTTTATCTATACTAATGTAATATTCCCATGAGCATTTACTATTTTCTAATTCGAAACCCATAATTCCAAAACTATTATTGGTTTTTAAGAAGTCAATAATAGGTTCAAAATTATATTTCTCAGTAAACTGAATTGAATCAGATGAAACCAAGCAATATTCAAATCCTAGTTCTTTAGCTTTTCCAACTAAGAAATTCCTAGCATAACTTAAACCGCAGTCAAATGGCAGATAGAAAACCTCACATGGTAATTGAGATTTAAAATAATCATACGTGATAGTTTTTTCATCCGTTTGGTATCCTTGGTCTGCAATTAAAATAGTACAATTATCCGGATAATTATCAATAATAGACTGCACGGTTTTATACAATGCAGAATCTCTTAAAAAAGTAGTTATACAGATTGCTATTTTAGGCATTATTTCTCCAATTTTACAGTAATAATCTCCGCATTCCAATAACTATTCCCCATCAGCGGTTCATTTGTTAATCTGCAAAAACTTTTGGCTTTTTTCTCAGATACAAATGCTTTTGCAATATGATGAAAATTTTCCCCAGAATTATATACTACTAAATAAGCATAATTATCCATTTTTTAATTCCTCCCAGGTCTGTTTAAATGTTTTTTCTAAATAGGATACAACTGGTATAGGAACACTAATATTTAAATCGTATAAACTAGCAGGTTTAGTTTTACGTTTTCCTTCTACCTTAATATCGAGTAATTCTCTACAATCTGCAAATACATTTAAAATTAATTCTTTATCTTTTAAATTAGTTACACCTATATATAGTTTAGCAGATACAATGTCTTTTTTAGTAACTGCTTCTAAACATGAATAATTTAATAACCAGAAAACAATTGAATTTTGGTTAAGATAATTAATAATTTTAATAATATCTTGCTTTTGTGCAAGATTTATTTTATTAACTTTATTTAATTCGATTGTTTCTAGTTTCTGTATTTTAATTTCGGCTGGTTTTGGAGTATTAGCCTCTAATGGCAAATAGTTTACGGGTGTAATATTATTTGAAACT
>Ga0247841_10008925_pt1 | contig 14209 bp, 14 predicted proteins | sample LaCruzMarch2015__2_FD_192410 | JGI IMG/M metagenome (GOLD analysis project Ga0247841, IMG submission 192410) | Freshwater microbial communities from meromictic Lake La Cruz, Castile-La Mancha, Spain - LaCruzMarch2015_18m | ecosystem: Environmental > Aquatic > Freshwater > Lake | place: Spain...
GAAAAAGCAAGGGTATTTGTGCAATTTCTTACTAGGAGGACGTTCTGAAAATAATTTATTACAGCTTTGTGAATTTCAACGATTTGGAAATGTATATACTACAACAGAAGATGGTTCACATGGCGAAAAGGGTTTTGTTACGCAACATTCGCTTTTAAAAGGTTCAAATTTCGATTATATTTATACTTGTGGCCCAACACCTATGATGAAGGCCGTAGCTTCTTATTCTGCCAAAACAAAAGCAATTTGTGAAGTTTCACTGGAAAATACTATGGCATGTGGTTTTGGAACTTGTTTGTGTTGTGTCACTGATACAATCGAAGGACATTTATGTGTTTGTACTGACGGACCTGTTTTTAATATTACAAAGTTGAAATGGCAAATTTAAATATCAAAGTTGGAAAATTACAATTGAAAAATCCGGTGATGACTGCATCGGGTACATTCGGTTATGGTACAGAGTATTCAGACTTTATGAATATATCGCGAATTGGTGGTATAATTGTGAAAGGCACTACACTTCGCAGTCGTCAGGGCAACCCATATCCTCGTATGGCAGAGACTCCTTCTGGCATGTTAAACGCTGTAGGACTGCAAAATAAGGGTATTGAGTACTTTGTAAATCATATATATCCAACCATAAAAGATATCGATACAAATATACTTGTGAATTTATCCGGTTCAACTGTTGAAGACTATATTGAAGGTGCAGAATTACTAAATGAACTTGACAAAATACCAGGAATTGAATTAAACATATCTTGTCCTAATGTAAAGGAAGGTGGAATGGCTTTTGGAACAAGCTGTTTATCTGCATCACAGGTAGTTAAGTCAGTAAGAAAAGTATATAAAAATGACTTAATGGTCAAACTTTCGCCAAATGTTACTGATATTTCAGAGATTGCCTTAGCAGTTGAAGCCGAAGGTGCAGATTCAGTATCGCTTATCAATACATTGTTGGGAATGGCCATTAATTCAGAGACAAGAAAACCAATTCTATCAACAATTACCGGTGGACTTTCAGGTCCGGCAGTTAAACCCATTGCACTTCGAATGGTTTGGCAAGTTGCAAATGCAGTTAAAATTCCGGTTATTGGAATGGGTGGAATTATGAATACTGCCGATGCCATAGAGTTTATTTTAGCAGGCGCATCAGCTATTCAAATTGGAACTGCTAACTTTATAGATCCTACTGTAACAATAAAAATAATTGAAGGAATTGATGATTACTTGAATCGTCATGGATACAATTCAATAGCAGAAATAATTGGTGCTATGGAAAAATAGTCAACTTATCTTGAACACATTTTTTTAATGAGTTGCTTTTATTCCGTAACATCAAAAGCCATGAAAAAATATTGTCTATTATTCTTCGTCTCATTTCTTTTTTATAGTTTCGATAATATACCCGATTTTGGAACCAAAAGTGATACGCTGACACTTTTATTTGCAGGGGACATAATGGGTCATGCTCCTCAGTTTAAAGCAGCATATAATCCAAAATCAAACAAATTCAATTATGATCTTTGTTTTCAATCCGTAAAACCTTACATTCAGTCAGCGGATATCGCTATTGCAAATTTAGAGGTTCCGCTTGCGGGTTTACCTTACAGTGGTTATCCAAATTTTTCGAGTCCAGATGCACTTCTTGATGGTTTAAAAAATGCCGGTTACGATGTAATTTTAACAGCAAATAATCATGTACTTGACCGAAATAGAAAAGGTTTAGAACGAACCGTAAATACCATAAAAAATAGAAATTTGCTATATGCGGGAAGTTATTTGAATAAATTGCAGCGTGATAGCATTTATCCTTTGATTATTGATAAAAAAGGATTTAGGATAGCTATTTTAAATTGTACTTATGGTTCCAATGAAAATCTTCCAACATTTCCAAATCTGGTTAATTATATCGATACTATTCAAATTAAAGAAGATATTAAAAAAGCCACAAATACAAAGGCCGATTTAATAATTATGACAGTTCATTGGGGCACCGAATATCAATTAATTGCTAATGATGTACAAAAAAAAATGGCTCAATTTTTTGCTAATAATGGTATTCATTTAATTATTGGAAGTCATCCACATGTAGTTCAAAATGCTGAAGTTATATACGGAAATGATAGTATGCAAGTTCCTGTTTTTTATTCATTGGGTAATTCTATTTCAAATCAGCGAAATCCAAATACTGATGGGGGAATTATGGTAAAGGCAGAAATTGTAATTAGTTCGAAAAAACAAATCAAAACTTCATATTTACCAGTTTATGTTCATAAAGGATATTTAAAGGGTATTTTTCAATATCATTTAATTCCAACTTCTGATTATTTATCTCATCCAGAGATTTTTAAATTAAATAAAACTGACAGTTTAAGTTTAATTAATTTTGATAATTCCACAAAAAAGCGTTTATCAAATATTGATTTAATTCAATAATCAATAGTTTAATAAAGAAAACCCGAATATTTGATTATATTTGCGATTAATTTATTGTTAATGCTTCACATTAGCTTATTCAACCTTTATAATACTCATTTAATTTTAAGAAGTTTATGGCAAAAGTTCTAATATTAGGTGCGGGTATATCAGGACATACCGCAGCGTTAATCACCCGAAGAAAATTAGGCAAAAAACACGAAGTTGAAGTAATTTCTCCCAATAGTAATTATCAATGGGTTCCTTCTAATATTTGGGTGGGAATGGGTTTAATGACTCCAAATCAAGTCAAGTTCGAATTGGCTCCGGTTTATAAAAAACTTGGTATAAGCTATAAGCAAGCCATGGCAATTTCTATTCATCCTGAGGGTGATTCAACATCTGAAAAAGCTTTTGTAACAATAAAGTATTTAGTCGGAAATAAAATAAACGAAGAAGAAAAAATCGAATATGATTTTTTGATTAATGCTACAGGGCCAAAATTAAATTTTGCAGCGACAGAAGGATTAGGGCCTGAAAAATTTTCTGATTCAGTATGTACATATCAACATGCTTCTGATGCTTGGGAACATTTGAAAAAATGTTTTGAAAAAATGGAAAATGGTGAAAAACAACGATTTCTAATTGGGACAGGGCATCCTATGGCTACCTGTCAGGGAGCTGCATTTGAATATTCACTCAATGTTGCATTCGAAATTAACAAAAGGAAGCTTAATCATTTAGCTGAGATTACCTGGATTTCAAACGAATATGAATTAGGTGACTTCGGAATGGGTGGTGCCTACATAAAACAAGGTGGTTATGTAACACCCACAAAAATTTTTGCTGAATCCATCTTTAAACAATATAATATCAAGTGGATAGTTGGCGCCGGTGTTTCAAAAGTTGAAAAAGGTATAGCACATTACGAAACACTTGATGGCGAATATCATACACAAGATTTTGATTTTGCGATGTTAATTCCAAGTTTCGCCGGTTCTGGTATGAAGGCATATAACAAACAAAATGAGGATATTACTGCCGGGTTATTTGTAGCTAATGGAATGATGAAAGTAGATGCTGATTATAGCGGTAAGGCTTACGAAGAATGGAACTCAAATGACTGGCCATCAATATATAAAAGTCCTTTATATGATAATATATATGCAGCAGGAATTGCATTCGCACCACCTCACGCAATGTCAAAACCAATGAAAAGTAAAAATGGAACAGCAATTTTTCCAACTCCACCTCGTACAGGAATGCCTTCGGGAGTCATTGGTAGAATTGTTGCCGAAAATATTGCCGAAAAGATTATTACTGGAACAAACGATCATAAACATAAAGCTTCTATGGCAAAAATGGGTGCAGCTTGCATTGTTTCAGCCGGATATGGAATTCGTCATGGACAAGCAGCTGTAATGACTGTATTTCCAATTGTTCCCGATTGGGAAAAATATCCAAAATGGGGAAGAAATATTTCAGATACTGTTGGAGAAATTGGATTAGCTGGTCATTGGATGAAATTATTTATGCATTACTTATTTTTATATAAAGCAAAAGCCAATCCATTCTGGTGGATAATCCCTGAATAACAATACTTTACAATTAATTATTATGAAAACTGAAAATAATAAAACAATTCCTTATAGCGATTTATCGTATGCAACTGAACCCACTGCGTTCACAAAATTTTTGCGTACGTTTTTTATATTACAAATCATTCGATTCTTCGTATTAAATCTAAAAATTATGCGAATAGTTGTAGGAGGTCACTCTTAAGTATTTATATTACAAATTTTTACTGAAATATGGATGTTTATTTTGTGATTGAGGAATTAAAATTACTCTCGACACCAGAACATTTTTCAAAACTTAAACATTTTGGAATTAACGATTCAAAAGCTTTTGGTGTTAAAGTTCCATTGTTAAGGGAATTAGCAAAAACAATTGGCAAAAACCATTCGTTAGCTTTAGAATTGTGGAAAACTGAAATTCACGAAGCACGTATTTTGGCTTCAATGATAGCGAGTGCTACTGAATTGACTGAAAATCAATTTGATGATTGGGTAAAAGATTTTGACTCCTGGGATGTATGCGATTCAACTTGTGATTTATTAGCTCGAACTCCTTTTGTTCGCACCAAAATTGAAGAGTATTCAACTCACAATGAGGAATTTGTAAAACGGACTGCATTTACTTTGATGTGTGAACTAGCTTTTCATGATAAAAAAGCTACAAACGAATCATATTTTCATTTTTTTGAAATTATTGAACGTGAAGCTTGGGACAATCGGAATTTTGTACGTAAAGCTGTGAATTGGGCACTTAGGCAAATTGGAAAACGGAATGAATTGTTACGTTTAATGGCTATTGATACTGCTGAAAGAATAATGAAACAAGACTCAAAATCAGCACGTTGGATTGCAACAGATGCATTACGGGAATTGAATAATGAAAAGATAATTGCACGGGTTAATAGAGCACGTAAAACAGGATTATGAATAAATAAAATGAGACTATTCCATAGAAAAATGAAATAGCCTCTTTTTTTATTTACAATATTAATTTATATCAGCATAATGTTCAATTTTGTTATTGACAGACAAATTAATTAATATCAGATACTTTCTGTACTGTTCTTCAGATAATACTATTTTGACATTCCCTAAATTGAAATATAGTGCATTTTCAGCAGCTAAATTGTTTCCCATTTTCAATGCTGAATTGAGTTTTTCCTCTGTCATTGAAAAAATCAAATTCAATTGTTCAGACTGAGAATAATCAATGTGTAAATATCGAACCAAACCATTGAAGGTATTCTGATTATTTAATTTGTAAAACACATCATACTTGTCATTATTAACACTGAAAACGCTTGTTGCTGAAGCAACTAATACTAAAAACACAATTATTATCTTTTTCATAACTTTTTTCGTTTAAAACTAATAAATACTACAAGAATCCTTTTTTTTTCTCCATTTCTGTATTACTTATTTTCCAATTAAATGTTTAATTTTCAGTTAATAGTAAGTCATTTTTACTGTTAATTGAAACATAAAGAATCTCTAAGAACTTATTATATTGTTTATCAGACAATATATTTCTTGCATTACCTAATCCAAACCAAATTGCTTGATCAACAGCGGATTCATTCCCCATTTTTAATGCTGATTTTAATTTTTCTTCTGAAATTGAAAAGACTTGCTTCAATTCATTTTCTTGATTTTTATCAACATTCAAATAACGAACCAATCCACGCATAGTAGATTTATTATACAATTTGTTGAAAGTTTCATATTCATTCGGATTAACTGCAAAAACATTTGTTGCAAAAGCAACCATAACTAAAAAAACAACTAAAATCTTTTTCATACTTTAAAAAACTTATATACAATCACATTATTTCAAAAAAAAACAAAGAATTCCCTTGTGATTTTAGAGGGTATTCTTTGTATTAGATTCGCCACTTAAAAAATTATTTCTAATTGACGGTGCAAAATTATATGTTTTAAAACATATAAATCGAATATTACGTGTTAAATAATGTTTATTGTGTGAATAATTAACTTTTGTTTTGCGGGTTTAATTAATATATTGTTTAAAATCAGTCGTTTACAAACTTGCTTTTTTTTTAAAATTAATTGATAAAAAATCAGGAATTTCAGAAAAAAACTCATATTTAGCATTTTCAAGGTTTACACGGCAACAATAATGCTCAATTCCATTACTAATCATAAAGAAATCCACCTTCAATTTTGCATTATATACCGCAACTTGGTCAAAAGTTGCCTGCGAAATAGCAATATTTGGTGATTTGAGTTCAATAATTAAAACGGGCTGTGCATCTTCATTATATAGTATTGCATCACACCTTTTTTTCATACCATTATAATTTAATTGTTTTTCAATGGCAATGTAAGCAGCCGGATATCCTTTTTCCTGAATGAGAAATTGTATAAAACATTGCCTAACCCATTCTTCAGGAGTGAGTGAAACAAATCTTTTTCGTTGTGAATCAAAGATAACTGTCTTATCATTTTGTTTTTTTATACGAAAAGTATACGAGGGAAGGTTTAATTGCAGCATTTTTTTACTATTTTTGTTTCCACTTTCAAATTTGAATGCAAAATACGTTATTTAAATGTAAATCAGATAATAAAAATCTTATTTTAAATATTAAATAAACTATTATATATTTTCAAAATTTTGATATCGATTTATTAAAGTGCGAAAATACAAAAACTAATTTTAATATCCATATAAATGAAAACTAAAAAGGAAATTGTAGAGAATTGGCTTCCACGTTACACAAAACGGCCTTTAGAAGAATTTACAGATCATATTCTTCTCACAAATTTCAATAATTATGTAGAACTTTTTGCTGAGTGGAATAATGTTCCGGTTTTAGGACGCGATGGAAATATGCCAAATGCTTCGGCCAATGGCATTACTATCATCAATTTTGGTATGGGAAGTCCTAATGCAGCAATTATAATGGATATTTTATCAGCTATTCATCCTCATGCAGTTTTGTTTTTGGGAAAATGTGGTGGTTTGAAAGATAAAAATAAAATGGGTGACTATGTTTTGCCAAGTGCTGCTATTCGTGGCGAAGGTACTTCAAACGATTACTTTCCACCAGAAATTCCAGCACTACCAGCTTTTAGTTTACAACGTGCTGTTTCGTCAAATATTCGTGACTTTGGCAAAGATTACTGGACAGGAACGGTTTATACTACAAATCGACGCGTGTGGGAACATGATGAAAAATTCAAAGAATATTTGCGTTCAACCCGCGCTTTGGCAATTGATATGGAGACTGCTACACTATTTACTGCCGGTTTTTATAATAGCATACCAATTGGTGCATTGTTATTGATTTCGGATATGCCATTGCACGAAGATGGTATTAAAACATCGGAAAGTGACAAGAAGGTAACCGCCAATTTTGTAGAAGAACATCTTAAAATTGGTGTTAAATCGCTTTCTTCTTTAATAAATAATAGTAAAACGATCAAACATCTTAGATTTGAATAGATTATGGCCAAACAAGATTCTGTTTCTTACGATCAAATTTTAACCGATTTACGCAAAAAAACTTACTCTCCAGTCTATTTTCTTATGGGCGAAGAGCCTTATTATATTGACCAGATTTCAGATTTTATTCAACATAATATTTTAGGAGATGCCGAAAAGGAATTTGACCAAACTATTTTGTATGGAAAAGATGTGGAAATGAGTACTGTTATTAATGCAGCAAAAAGATATCCGATGATGGGTGCTTATCAGGTATTGATCGTGAAAGAAGCACAATTGATAAAGAATTGGGATGACATAGTTCATTATTTTAAAAACCCATTAAAGTCCACAATATTAGTATTTTGCTATAAATATGGAACACCTGATAAACGAAAAAAATGGGTGTTAGAAATGGCTAAAAATGCAATTGTTTTCGAATCTACTAAATTACGCGATTACGAAATTGGCTCTTGGATAAGTAAATATGCAAAAACTAAAAATGTAAATATTGATGAAAAGGCAGTTGCTATGCTTGCTGATTTTTTAGGTACCGATTTAAGTAAGTTGGTAAATGAGATGGAAAAATTAATTCTCACAAAACCAACTAATAGTCAAAGCATTACACCGGAATTAATAGAGAAGAATATCGGTATAAGTAAAGATTTTAATGTTTTCGAGTTACAAGCTGCTCTAATAAACAGAGATATTCTTAAAGCAAATAGAATTGTACGCTACTTTAGTGAAAATAAAAAGGCTAATCCAATGGTAGTGGTTCTATCTCAACTTTTCAAATTCTTCAGTGATTTAATGATTTTTCATTATTTGCCAGATAAAAGTCAGAGTGTTGCAGCTTCGGAGTTAAAGGTAAATCCTTATTTTATAAAAGATTATCTGAAAGCATCCCAATTATTTGGGGCTTGGAAAACTATGAATATTATAACTTATATAAGAGAAACCGATGCAAGATATAAAGGAATTGATAATCCAAGTACTGATGAAGGTGAATTGATGAAAGAACTCATTTTTAAGATATTGCATTAGACCATCAACCCTATAAGGTGAATTAAGATGCCATTTTTAAATCAAAAATAACCACTTTTTATACCAATAATTATTACATAATTTTTTATGGGCTAAACTTTATTTAAATGTCAACAGAAAATAATTCCATACCAGCTAAATTTATTTCGCTAATAGCTTCCACTTTACAGATTTCCGAAAAACAAGTACATAATACTATACATTTACTCAACGAAGGAGCTACCATTCCTTTTATTAGTCGTTACCGTAAAGAAATGACTGAAGGATTGGATGAAGTTCAACTTGGTGATATAAAAGAACAATATGAAAAACTTTGTGAATTAGCAAAACGAAAAATAGCAGTTCTAAAATCTATAGATGAACAAGATAAACTGACCTCTGAATTAAAATCAAGAATCGATAATTGTTGGAATATTACTGAATTAGAAGACATTTACTTGCCTTATAAGCCAAAACGTCGTACTAAGGCTGAAATAGCTCGAGAAAAGGGATTGGAATCATTAGCAAAAATGCTGATGACACAACAATCTAATGATGTTGAACATCTTGCACTTCAATTTGTAAACAAAATGGTCGAAAGTGTAGAAGATGCATTAAGTGGTGCCCGTGATATTATTGCTGAATGGGTTAATGAAAGCGAAGAGGCCCGAAATGCAGTTCGTAGTATTTTTGCAAGAGAAGCAGTCATTTGCTCAAAGTTGATAAAAGGAAAGGATGAAGAAGCTCAAAAATACCGCGATTATTTTGATATGACAGAAAAACTTGCTCGGTGTTCATCGCATCGTCTTTTGGCTATGCGTAGAGGAGAATCAGAAGGCTTTTTAAGAATAAATATATCGCCTGAAGATGAACATTGTCAGGAACGACTTGAGCGTATTTTTGTAAAAGGAAGAACAGCTTCCTCATTACAAGTAATTGCAGCTGTGAATGATGCATATAAACGCTTATTAAAACCAAGTATAGAAAATGAATTTGCATCTGAAAGCAAGCAGAAGGCAGATATAGAAGCAATTCGGGTTTTTGCCGAAAATCTTCGTCAGCTTTTATTAGCTCCACCGTTGGGACAAAAACGGGTTTTGGGTATCGATCCGGGATTTCGAACTGGGTGTAAAATTGTTTGTCTTGATGCTCAGGGACATTTGCTTCATAATGAGACCATTTATCCACATGCTCCTCAGCATGAAACTTCACAAGCTATGCGCAAAGTACAAAAAATGGTTGAGGCCTACAATATTCAAGCAATTGCCATTGGAAATGGTACAGCAGGTCGTGAAACAGAGCAATTTATTCAAAATACACGTTTCGATAGAGAAGTTCAGGTTTTTGTTGTAAGTGAAAATGGAGCATCTATTTATTCTGCCTCAAAAATTGCAAGAGATGAATTTCCTGATTATGATGTAACTGTTCGTGGTGCAGTTTCAATTGGTAGACGATTGATGGATCCATTAGCCGAATTGGTGAAAATTGATCCAAAATCTATAGGAGTTGGTCAATATCAGCATGATGTTGACCAATTACAATTAAAAAAAGCATTAGATCAAACAGTAGAAAATGCAGTAAATAAAGTGGGTGTGAATCTAAATACTGCCAGCAAACATTTATTAACCTACATTTCTGGTCTTGGACCTCAACTTGCACAGAACATTGTTGATTTTAGAACAGAGAATGGAGCTTTTAAAAATCGGAAACAGCTCATGAAAGTTCCTAAAATGGGATCTAAAACATTTGAACAATGTGCTGGTTTTCTAAGAATTCCTGAAAGTGAATATCTACTCGATAATTCGGGTGTACATCCCGAAAGTTATGGAATTGTTGAAGCAATGGCAAAAGATTTAAAGACGAGTGTTCTGGAATTAATACAAAACAAAGAATTGAAGAAAAGTATAGATTTACAGAAATATAAAACCGATAAAGTAGGCTTACCCACACTTTATGATATATTGCTAGAACTGGAAAAACCCGGTCGTGACCCACGTAGTGGAATAAAAGTGTTTGAGTTCGACGCAAATGTCAAAACAATAACAGACTTGCGAATAGATATGGAATTACCCGGAATTGTGACTAATATCACTAATTTTGGTGCATTTGTTGATGTAGGTATCAAAGAAAACGGATTAATTCATGTATCGCAAATGTCCGATAAGTATATAAGTAATCCTGCCGAAGTAGTTTCAGTTCATCAGCATGTAAAAGTTAGAGTTATTGAGGTTGATATTGCCCGTAAACGTGTACAATTAAAATTATTGACTCTATAGATTGCTATTTGGCATAAATATTGAATAAGTTGTCCTTGAGTTAGAAAATAATTTATAAAAAGGACAAATATGAAAATGAAAAATAGCATTTTAGTATTAATTGTATTAATAACAACTAGTTACCAAACTACTAAAGCTGAAGTTAGTTTTAAAAAGCAAATGTCAAGGAACATCAATATTGGTTGGGATATAAATAAAACCGATGATTATGGATGGAGTAATTTTAGAATTGGAACAGCTTATGGAGAAAAATTTGATTCAAATCCACTTGCTTCATGGCAAATTGGGCTCAACTACAATTGGAGTAAATATACATTATATGCCGATGGTGAATATCGATTAAGCAATGATAATGAATACTTAAGAATTCAATCTGTAACAATTCCTGCAATTGTTGAATACAGGGTATTTAAATCATTTTTTACAGGCCTAAAAGTCTATACCGGTCCAATTTATGAATTGATTCTAGTATCTAATTTGAATGGTAATTATTTTCCTGAAGTTAGAAACAGTCAATTAGGTTGGACAATTGGAACAAAAATACGATTTCTAGCCATCATCAATACCAAAATCGCATATAACTATTATCCAACCGGACTATTTAAAGATGGTGGATTAAATCGTTCTGCTGTAAGTTTTTCGCTAGGATTTTAAGTACCAGACAATAATTATAATTAATCAATTTTTTTACATTCTATCACCACCTTTTGTTCGTTTGAAAGTGTGCAGGCAAATAGATATGAAGCACCACCATCTTTTATTTTAAGTTTTTTACGTATTTCATCAACACTCATTGGATAATTTCGAGTTGTAATATTAGCTTTCGGAAATTGTAAAGCCAGATTTTTAAATTCGTTTTTTCCATTTCCCCACACTTTTATTATTTCAAAAATCCTACCTGGAAAATCTAAGATTAGTTCATTTGATGTATATAAATGCGTGTTAATATGTAGTTTGTGTAAATTAAATCGATTTCCAACCAACTTAAAAGCTCCACTTTTCATCACTGCTGCATTAGGTTCAAAAAGGTATTGTTGGAGCTCTGAAGTAAAAATTGAATTTGAAATACTTTCTTCTTGTTGAAAAAACTCAAAAAGTTGATATTGTCCGTTTTTATTGAAATTTATTGTGCGAATTTTCAGATTTTCAATTGGTGATTTATCCATAATCAGAATGACTTCCTTACATTCATTTTCAACTGCAATAATATGAATTTCCGAAGTTTTTGGCAATTGATTAACAACAGCATTTAAGTCCATCATTGGTGAAAGTTTAATCATCACTTTGTGACTCTTTTGCAACAGTAAATCTGATAATTCAGCAACATTAGGTTCACAATCTGATAATAAAACTGCTTTTTTTCCAGTATTGGTTCTTCTCGCCGGATCAATATAAATCCAGTCAACAAAATTCATTTCTTCTAAGTATTTTTCGGCATAAGTATTTATTATTTCGATATTTTTTTTACTTAAAACCTTGAAATTATGGCTTGCAATACTGCAAAGTTCAGAATTTCTTTCAATAAATCTAATCTCTTTAAAATGAGTAGATAAAAAGTAACAATCAACTGCGAAACCACCCGTAAGGTCAACTAATACATTTCCTTCGCATAATGATGATTTGTATATTGCAGTAGTTTCAGAAGATGACTGTTCCAATGATAATTTTGCTGGATAAAGAATGTTTTCGTGGTTAAAAAACAGTGGTACTTTGGTTCGAATCTTTTGCCGACCAACAATTTGACATATTGCCAGCGGCAAATCAACCAACGAATTTCTATCGGATTGTAGTGATAGTAAATGAACATCATCGTTTGCATGTTCAGCAATAAATTGTTTTGTTTCGGTGTTCATATTTGAATATATTTCGCATCAAAAGTAATAATATTTCTTCATATTGTTCATAAATAAATCAAGTAGTATTTATATTTTTAAAATATTTCAGTACTTTTGCAATCGATTTTGGTATCGAAACAATTTTCATTGAATCGATAAAAGGGAATCCGGTCAAATTCCGGAACAGTACCCGCTGCTGTAAGCTCTAATTAATAATTGACAGTTGACAATTATTAAAAAACGTTTTGAACAACACTTTTGCCACTGGTTTATCAGTTGACAGTTGACAGTTGATAGTTGATAGTTTTGAAAGAACTAATGACGAATTAACGAACAACTATCCAACCCAATCGGGAAGGCGTTCAATAACGGGAGTAAGTCAGAAGACCTGCCAAATTAAAAATTCAGTTTTTTGCTTTCGGGATTAATAGCAAAAAGAGTTTGGACACATCCGTGCGTACATATTCTTATTTTTATTATTGTGATTTTTTTAAAATTACTCCCTTGGCATCCATACATTTTTATGTGTGTATTTGTTTGCTAATTTATTAATTATCAATAATATAAAAAAATGAAAAAAAACAATTTCTATTTAGCTGCCATTACAATGGCATTTGTGTTTGCATCATGCGAAAAGAATCCTGAAACCATAACAACATTGGTTGATTTTGAAGATGTAAAATTAAACTCAGATAGTATATCTAATACTTCTGGTTTTGTTTCTGGTAATTTTACCTTTAATATTAATAATGGAGCTTTTTGGAATGGTGGAATTGTATGTTCTGCAAAATATGATACAATTACTTCAGGTTACGAAAATCAATATAGTTCAATTGCTGCATCAGGTGCATTTAAATCAAAACATTTTGCTGTTGTATATTCACCGGGGTCAATTGTTTGTCCAACAAGCATAAATGGAGAATATTCTATTAAAAGCGTGATAGTTACAAATTCTACTTATGCATATTTAGACATGAAAAAAGGTAGTGCATTTGGGAAAAAATTTGCATCCGGTGATTGGTTTAAGGTCATTATCAAAGGCTTTAAAGCAAAAGTACAAACTTCTAGCGTTGATGTATTTTTAGCCGATTTTCGGAATGGAAAAAGTGACATTCTAAAAACATGGCAAAAAGTTGATATTAGTACTTTAGGCCAGATAGATTCAGTTGCATTTAATTTTGATTCAAGTGATAAATCAGGTAGCTGGTTAAATACTCCTGCCTATGTTTGCATCGATAATATTGAATTTACACAGACAATTTCGACCAAATAGAACAATAAACAGGTATGAATTTATGCTTTTATCTGCCATAATACTTGCATTTCATGCTACCAAACCGAGTCATTTTTGGCTCGGTTTTTAAATTTCAAAAAAAATATTCGACAATAGTTTTCTGAAAATGAATACTGTAGGGCATTTTCAAAAAATATATGTATAAAAAACTTTGTTGATTAACCTAAAAGTACTACTTTTGTGCCCGGGTAAGTCCTACACGACCAGCTCCTGTTGAATTCCCCCAGGGCTTGATCGCAGCAAGGGTAAATGGTCGTAGCGGTGCGATGTAGGGTGCTTACCCACTTGCCTCTTTAGCTCAGTTGGCCAGAGCACGTGATTTGTAATCTCGGGGTCGTTGGTTC
>Ga0247841_10008926_pt1 | contig 14204 bp, 16 predicted proteins | sample LaCruzMarch2015__2_FD_192410 | JGI IMG/M metagenome (GOLD analysis project Ga0247841, IMG submission 192410) | Freshwater microbial communities from meromictic Lake La Cruz, Castile-La Mancha, Spain - LaCruzMarch2015_18m | ecosystem: Environmental > Aquatic > Freshwater > Lake | place: Spain...
GACCAAATTTGGATTATCGTAAATAGATTAAACCCGATGACCGAAATATTCAGTAGCCACTTACAAAAACTAATAGCAAATCCCCAGGGCGGGTGGAGACAGTTGGGCACAACGTTTTCGTTTTCGATAGAGGATAAACAGGATGTTATTATTTGTGGAAGAGACGAAAAATCTGGAACGCACGCTGAAGTGGTCGTGATGACCGGTTTGAGTTTTAAGCCAAATATTGAGCCATTTCAAGGTGGTCACCGAGAAGTCTCGGAATGTGTTTCACGCAATATTACTTCCATTGGGTACGTTGCAAAACCATTCGTAGGAAACGCTAAGGCATTGCATGTCATAGAGGATGGTACTAGCCAGATAGCTCCATATTCGAGAACGCTCTATTTGTATCATCCTGAGTTGGCAAGACTCATGTCTGCCAAACAGAGGAACGTTCGTCAGTTTATAGAGTTTGCGAAATCGCCTAAGGGTCAGAGGATTGTGCAAGACGCGAAGTTTGATCCCATTGGTACGGTTGAGAGTACAGTTGAGCAAACATCCTCAGAAACCGATTGGTGCAAAGGTGACAAAATCGCGCATGCGGATTTGATAAAAAACTTTTATTTCAAGGAGGAAAGCGACGCTCCCTATGAAGTAGGAAGCTCTGTCCGGACAGGCGCGGTAGGTCACAATGACAAAATTGTTATAAGAGCATTTACTGATATCTCAGGTGCCGCTGATTATAATTTGACACTATCCGCGCGTCGCGCCAAATCAGCACGTATCCGAATCGTTGATAGGAACGAGGTATCTATCTTAGGTTCTGTTGGTTGCGGCATGAGAATTTCGGGAAATGAAACTGCTGCAGGAAGGCAGAATAATAGAGTTGCCGAAATTTGGAAAATTCATGACTAGGCTGATGGGTAGTGCTTTGATCAATAGGTCAGCGACGGCACCTGGTTGATGAGCCGCGTTGCATTATAGAGAATAATAGGAGAATAATAGGGGACAGACAGAATAATAGGGGACAGACCACGGTTTCCCCCTTAATCCCTTGTCCCGGCAACAATGAAGACAAAGAATCGGCTAACTTTGGCCTCAAAAGCGAGCGCGCGCCACGGGCGTTGTGCTAATTCTCAGCCTCATCAGGGGCGCGCGCCGCTTTAGGCTTTACGTTAGCTTTTTCGCGGAATCCAAATGTTGATGAACGAAATAGACGAAATCAAAGAAAGATTCATGCAAGTTGAGCTTGAGCAAAAGCGGAGCTTCATCGATTCATTGACAGCATTGTTTGAGGAGAAAGAACTTGAATGGGGGAATCGATACGACAACGCGGCTGTGGAAGAAAAGCTGGCTCTATTAAACGGCAGCATGGAGCTCAGGCAGCTTATCTACGCACTTAAAGGTCAAGCTTTACTGACTAGTAGAAAGCCATATGATGAAGGTAATGCTGTTTGGCTTGCTTTAAGTAGATATTTTGATGCAATTGAAAGCTAACATGGCAAATCCAGCCAACGCGCAAGAGACGCGCCCAGCGGATTTGCGGCGTTAGCTTCCTGACTCACACGCAACTGAGACTCCCGGTTTGAAACGTGTTGTCTACATCGAAACATCCGTAATCAGCTATCTGACATCGCGGCCCAGTCGGGACGTTGTGATAGCTGGTCGCCAAGCAATCTCTCAAGATTGGTGGCAGTATGAAAGACAACGTTTTGAACTACGAAGTTCCGCGCTTGTGGAAGCAGTTCCGGTGACAGTTTACTCAATTGGCTCGGCCATGAATAAAAGCCTAACTTACGTCTCAAAAGCGAGCGCGCGCCACAGGCGTCGTGCTAATTCGCAAGATCATCAGTGGCGCGCGCCGCTTTAGGCTGCACGTTAGCCTCTCAAAGCAAAAGTGATGATCAAACTCCAAGACGTCATAAGAATTGAGAATCTCACCCACCACAAGTTACACCTTGCTTGTCGCAACGAAGACTGGGTTAATCCCCTTGATGAATATGTGGCTAGTTACGAAAACTGGCTTGGCTGGAATGAATGGAGAAAATATGGCGGCAGAAACGATTGGACAAGAGATTACGTTTTCTCCTTGATGGAATTTTATCCCCGACAAGACGCTTGGTTGTTTGGCGGTGTATTTAGAGTTATTGAACGTCACGAAGATCACTACGTATTGGAAGAAATCGAAGATTACAAAAAATTTGTCGGGAGATTGGTTCTTTCCTTTCACAGATACCAAGGAATGAGGGGGAGAGCATACTATCTCGAAAATTATTACGACGAATTTGAAGTCGTTGAGATCCTTCCGGCTTCTTATAGCGGAGAGGTTTTTCCAGGGTATGAGAATGTTTGCCACGACTTTCATGTATTAGAGTCAATTTTTAAATTAGAGCGTTCAGACTGGAAGGCTGCATTATCTAGCGTTAAGGGAGTCTATTTGATTGCTGATCGAAACAACGGGAAAACCTACATCGGCTCAGCCTATGGTGGGTCTGGCATTTGGTCAAGATGGGCCTGTTACATAGGTACAGGACATGGGTGGAACGACGAACTTACGAAGCTCATTAACGACAAGCAGATCAAGTACGCCCGGGAAAATTTTCGCCTTTCTATACTCGAAATAATGGCTATGTCGACACCTGACGATGCGGTTATTTTAAGAGAGTCGCATTGGAAGAATGCTTTACTGTCGAGAGAGCATGGTTACAACAAGAACTAAGGCTAACAAGCGGCCTCAATAGCGAGCGCGCGCAACGGGCTTTGTGCTAACTCGCAGCGTCATTAGTGGCGCGCGCCGCTTTAGGCCGGTCGCTAGGCTCCAGAACGGCCAGCACACAGCCCAGAACAGACAGAATGCGCTCGATACCTGAACGCCATTAAACCCCGCGTGGCCTTGATCCCATGATTTGTTGCTCGTTGTTGCCATTTCTTGGCGTTTTCTGCCCGCGGCGGCCAGGGAAAAAAGAATAATGAATACGTTTTCAACCTACTTTGCTCGCACCCTGCCGCGGCAGCCAATGACATCAATAGCTAAGCTGCGGCCAACAAGAAGCATCAATAAGGCATCTGCGGCCCCCGCGGAGCGCAGACAACCAAAGAACAATAGAAGAGGAAGGGAAGGAGGATACCTTGTTACCTATCGCTGCAATACAAATAATCGAGCATACTGTTATAAGCATGGCATCATTATCTTCCGCCCTGGCCCTTTGTTCTGGAAACGACTACCCAAATCTACCAGCATGGATTCTTCCCTACCGTGTTTACCTGCTGCCCTGACACTGCTGACCCTGACCCCAATGAAGAATAGCCTAGCAATGGGCTCAAAGCGAGCCCCGCCACAACCCTTTTCGCCGTCCTGCTACTGTTGTGGTGGGCGGGGCCGCTTAGCCCAAACGTTAGGAGAGCAAAGGAGGAATGATGGACCTTACAGAAAAAGATGCAGCCATTGCTTATGCAAGAGCGTGGAACAGATTGGATTGTTCTGACTTTCTCGAACTACTCGATGAGAATGCTCATTACGCTTCCCAATGGGTATTTGAAGAACTAGAAGGCAAGTCAGCAATATCAGACTATCTGATCGGCAAAATGAAAACTGTAAAAAATGCCGGCTCAAAGGTATGCGCTGAACTCGGCAATACCCGCTCAGGGTTTGCAGGTAGAGATTGCGTATTTCTGGCCCAAGGGAAAAAAGAAGAGATCCAGGCGGCTGTCTTATTCGAAATTGCAAACAATAGAATATATAGGTATGACCTTTGTATTCCGGAGTTATTGAATGTTGAACGTACTGGCGTCTATCCTATCTAATTAGAAATCACCTAAAAATACGCTCCAGACGACCGCTAATCCGGTTCGCTGTTTCGCTTAGATTTCATGAAAAAGAGGCGATTGGTAAAAGGCTACGGTTTCTTCCCAACCTACTGTACAGACGGTAAAGAAGATGATCAAAAATTGCCTAACCTTTGGCTCAAAAGCGAGCGCGCGCCACGGGCGTCGTGCTAACTCTCAGCGTCATAAGGGGCGCGCGCCGCTTTAGCCTGCACGTTATCGAGCCGAGCGAAGCTTGGCGTCTCTTGCGGGGTGCGAGTCCCCGTCGGGTAAGGGCTAGCGACCCGCCCGTATCGAGTGTTGATCCCATTGCGGAGTGGGGTAACCCGCGAACAACAGTATGGGGTAAGCGTACACAGAGAATCTTGTGGGCCGTAGGGGAAATCGCGTTCCCTGAAGTGCTGGTACAGCTTCGAAATAGCTAATGCGGATGCCGACAGTTTTAACGTGCTGGAAGGCTATATGATATGAAGTGCTCGTGTCACCGCGAGAGCACCGATGTCCGCCGGAGTCCTCAGGCCATGGCATGTAAGAAGAGAGACGTTCGAGAACTCGGGAAGCCCCGCAGGCTCCTGGATGAAGTGAGATGATTACACCCTCAGTGTTGGGACACGATAGGGTGATGAGCCCGGAAACAGCGTGGGCACGAGTAGAGTCGTCGAGCGAGGAACAACCAGGTAGGCGGTTCGCCGCCGTATACCAGCGAGGTGTCTTATCGGGCATAGTAGTCGGGGGTTGGGAAAGCCAGCCACATGGCGAAGGACCCGACGGAAGTACGCAGCCCACACAGGAAACTCGTGCTGGACATGCAGGATCTGGTAAACGCGAGCCAACCTCACTGAGGGCGATAACAACTGGGCCTTGTAACGGGTAACTGTGAAGGTTCGCGCGAATGTGAGTACAACCGAGGAACCGGATGCGGGAAAACTGCACGTCCGGGATTGCGCCGGAGGCGCCGGGTAACCGGCGTTCCTACGGCGGACGCCATAACACACCAACTTGCCATGGATAAGGGGCGGAAAAGCATATGAACAGCAATAGCACAACCGATGTGATCGAGAAAAAGACATCCAACGCATTAATTGAAAATGCCACGCCGAACTTTAATGTGTATTTGATATCTTTCGCTACTGGTGGCGTTGGCGGTGTGCTGGCTATGGGCGCTATATTGGGAGGCGCAAATAAGATATTCAAAGGTCTCTGGGTCGGCGGAACAACGTATTTGACAAAAGAGAAAATTATATTTGAGCCGAACAAATTGAATAAAATGTTTCAATCAAACATTGATCAGATTCAAATACCTCATTCTGACATAAACTCCGTCACAAGAGAGTTCGGATTAATAACCGGCATTATCCGTATAGATACAAAAAATGGAATATTGAAACTGCGCTGCTATGGTTCTTCCGAATTTATGGAAAAAATTGTTAGGGTGATGGGGTAAGTTGCCAGGCTTTGGGTATTTCCCGGGCAAGAGGGCAAGGCTCGATTTCTTTGCCAGGGAAATGAAAAAGAGCCTAGTCTTTGAAAAACAATGCGAGCGCGTGCCGCTTTAGCTTAACCCTTGGTTTCCATCTGCAAAACCTCTTTTTCATACGCTTTCATATCTCGGATATGCTTGATGAGGACAACGCCATCACTTGGTAACGCAATGTGCTCACTGTCGGGCTTAATTTTAGAACTCACAATCTCCAAAAGAGCCGAAAGCGAAATTTTCTTTTCCTTCATGAAAGCAATAACCTTCATTGCTTCTACTGCGCAAGAATCGTTCATTTTTGTTTTCTCCGGGGGTTAAGAACATGCGGTATGAATTGTATCTAATTGAGGCGACTGACGATAATCATAAAGAAACGAAAATCTCCGAGAGTGACGACCTAGAAGCATTAAAAGGGGAAGGGCAGGAAATGGCATCAATAATGAATCCTGACGCATTGGGTTGGACGTACCTAAAAACAGAAAACCCATGGAGATATTTTTTGCATGTTTCAGAGTCTGCCCAACTAATCATTACTCGAATCTAGCCTAACCTTCGCCTAAACCCGAGCGCGCGCCATCGGGGGTCGTGCGGTTTGCAGGCTCCGTGCGGGCGCGCGCCGGGTTAGGCTGCACGTTGGGCAACAACACAGGAATCTCATGAGCATCGCGGACAAGGCTATCGAGACGGTAACAAAGAACGTCAGTCTTTCGATTCAGCTTAAGGATGCGGAAGCGAAGATAGCTATTTTGCAGCAAGAGAATAGCGATCTTAAACTTAGCCTTCGCCAAGTAGAAGATAAGGCACAGTCTCTCGAAAACAAAATTGTTGAACTCCAAAGTAACCCCCTTCTATTTGATGATAAAACAGGAACGTTTCTTAGTTCCTACGATGGCTTGCGCTACTGCGCAAAATGCAAAGCCTCTGGCTCGCTGTCACCGATGACCAACTGCGAACATGGCTGGAAGTGCCCGGTTTGCAACTCCTACGCTGCTGATCCGAAGCGCCCAGAACCTCCGTTCTGTCAACCAACAAGAACCAGAACCTGGAGGTAGCAAGAAAAGAGCCTAACCTTTGCCTTAAAAGTGAGCCCCGCCACGGGCCTTTTCTCCGGTCTGCAAGTCCGTGCCAGGCGGGCCGCTTTATGCCGGACGCTAGCCACGAGCCCAGTATCGAGCCTTGCGGCGCGAACGGTAATGGGCGTGTCGATGCGTAGGCACGACAGCAGGCGAGGTGTAAAGGTAACGGGTGGAGCCGACCTTGAAGGTGTTGAGCCGCGAAAATTTTAGTGGGTGAGTGCCGACGGCGTTGACCCTCCGGCAGGCAACAACCGGTACCGCGTCTCGGCGAGCGGTCCTGGTACTCCCCGGGGTCCGAGGCCATGTCGAGCCTGACATTGAGAATATGCGGTACCGAGGCGGTCCGCGTCTCGGTCCGCTGGAGGCGGGCACCCGTGAACAAGCGAAAAAGGCGAGGACACGGCCGGCGGGGCGCGGAAGTCGGAGCCACCTAGAGTAGTGTCGATTCCCGGTCATGCGGGGGCAGCGTTGCGGGTGGCGGTTTGAGACAGCGTGCGGATGATACACGGCCCTACACCGAGAGGACTCTGTCCGTGACAACTTATGACAGCTCGCTTCACTCGGTCGGCGTGCCGGTGCCCTTGGGGCAAGCACGTAAGCGTCTGGCGCTCCGAGGAAGCGGGCGCCGGGCGTCGATGAGTATTTGCGCCCATCCTATCGGGAATGACTCAAACAGGGAGCCGGATGGTGTAACACTCGGCCTTGATCATCGTTCCGGCCAGCATCGGCAGGAATGAGGTCTTACGGGGCAGTCTCGAACTACACAACGAGCGCGAACCCAAGACATTTAGACAGGATTAACAAGATTTACAAGATGTTATCAGTTTTCAATCTTGTAAATCTTGTTAATCCTGTCAAGAAATTTTGGAACTGGTCAGGGTCGCGGCCGGAGGCATGATCAAGGCCTAACACTCCAAGTCTAGTTCTGCGAGGAGCCGGGAACGAGTCGTCGTATGGCTGAGATACGGTGGCACCGCCGGGAAACCAGGCGGCAAACGGAGAACACAAACTTCAGCCTTAGCGGCGGCAAGACCCCGGCTTACTCTCCGTACCATTTGAAGTGTAGGGCCGGGGTCAAGTCTTACAATTAAGCAGCCGCGTCAAGGGTTGCGAGTGCACCGCGCGGGACAGGGTCGGTTCTCGCATCTTTGCATCGATTTCCGGACGACGCGTATTATTGCGATACCTGACCCCGTTGACGTTGCATTCAAAAAGCCACAGACAAGGAGCCACACACATGATCAAGAAAAATGGGCCGCAAAAATTTACCGGAAGCTCAATCTCAGAATGCATACGCGAAAAACAGAATACCGATATGCGCCGATTGGCCGAAGCTTTTGGAAAAGCCAGTTGGAAATTTTTGGTTTTAATGATGTTTTGTTCTTCAATTTCGACCGCGGCAGAATTCAATATTTTTCAGCTGAAACCTGAATTCGGACTTGGTATTACGATCTACATTTCCGGCCAGCTCCAACCAGGCGACTTTGATCGGTTCATCAAAACTTCAATCATGACGCTCGAACGGATCGAACAGCACAAAGACCAGAGCCAAGGGGTGTTGGTTGTAATCGATTCGAACGGAGGCGACATCCAAGAGGCCATGAAGATAGGTAGGGCGATTCGCGCGATGAGAATGGATACGCGCATTGGCAATAAGAGTATATTTCCGATTAAGGGAAATGAGGCTAAATGCGTTAGCGCATGTTTTTTTGTTCTTGTTGCTGGTTCAAATCGGAGTGGTCCTTACGAATCTGAAGAATCACAACCAGGCGACACTACAAATTTCGTGCGAGAAATTTTGGCGGTCCATCGGCCGTATTTCGAGGCAAGCTATTTTGCTAGTCTCAGTGCAGATGCTGCTGCGGCTAAGTACGCTCAATTGATTGACGAGAGCAACCGATATCTATCTGAAATGGGTGTGTCAAATGCCCTCGTTTCCAAAATATTTTCCGTGCCTTCATCGCAAGTCTTGGAGGTTTCGGCAGAAGAATTCAAACGTGACGTCGGCAATATGCCTTACGTCGAAGAGTGGATTATCGCAAGTTGCGGGGAAGATTTGACAGGCAAGGAGATGAAGGATCTTTTGGCCTATTTTTTCGATAAGAGTGATGGCAGGACACCTGGAATTTCCGATGGTTATGCGAGTTATTTGGAAAACAAAGAAAAAAAGTATAAGAGTTGTTACAAAAGTACTTGGTCAACAGAGCAGAACAAAGCGATGCGCAAATATCTTCGGTAACAAAGAGGGGAAAAGGGGTCACCATTTAGCTGACCCCAGTCAATAGGACGATTAAGATTCTCGTGCCCGGACACGCTTTTAATCATGCCGCGAAGCACTGTCTTGTCACCGCCAACGCGCCGTCGGTTCTCATAAAGGAAAAGGGGTCAGTGCGGCCTGGCAAGGCCGCGTGTTCTAGCGGGTGAAAGTCCCGCCTGGGTCATCGTGAGCCGCGAGCCCAGTATCGAGCCTTGCGGCGTAGCCGGTAACGGACGCGTCGATGCTGCGGCTGATACGCAGGCGAGGTGCAAAGGTCACGGGTGATGCCGACCCTGAAGGTGTTGAGCCCCGAAAGTTTTGGTTCGTGAGTGCCGACGGTTTTGTCCCGCCGGTAGGCAACGAGGCGCTGCGCAATGGCGAGCGGCGCCGGTACTCCCCGGGGTCCGAGGCCGTGTCGAGCCTGACATTGAGAATACGCGGTCACCAGGGAGATCCAAGTGTCGGTCCGTGCGAGTCGGGCACCCATGAACAAGTGTAAGAGCGAGGACATGGGCAGCGGTGCTTGGAAGTCGGAGCCATCCATCGTAGCGTCGATGCCGGGTAATGCCGGGGCAGCCTTGCGGGTGGCGGTTTGAGACAATGCGCGATTGATACGCGGCCCGACGCCGAGAGGACTCTGCCCGCGACCACTAAACTCAAGCATTTCACACGGATAGCAAAGCATTGCGCGCTACGCTGGACGCACGGCGCACGGCGCACGGCGTCGATGGGGCGATGTGGCCCTGTTCGTCCATGGATGACTCAAACTGGGAGCCGGATGGTGTCACACTCCAAGTCCGGTTCTGCGAGGAGCCGGGAACGAATCGCTGTATGGCAGAGATAGTGTGGCACCGCCGGGAAACCAGGCGGCAACAGAGAGCACCAACGTCTGTCTAACCAGCGGTGAGAACTCGGCTTACTCTCCGACCACGGTTTTCTGATTACAGAGATAGGTCGAGTTGGTTCGCGTCGGGCGGTTGTTTCTTCGGTCGGCCGGATTTTCCTGGCCATGTGCGCCGACCGAGCACCGTTGCGATCTGTCGCTGGAAACGAGGACTGCCGAGAACGAAGCCGCCGTTGGTCGCATCCCGGAGCGCCACAAGGGCATCCTCCGGTATTCGATCCGCGAACAAATCTCGATAAGCGGAGCGTCGCGCTTCCTGGGTCTTGGCTAATGCGAGGTAAAGCGGGTGCGCCGCGACGATGGGATCGGCTTCGCCCAGGGCGTTGCAGCGGTAGCTCGACCACGGATATTCTCCAGGAGCGCGCACCATATTCGCCCGCACGGGATTCAGCTTGATGTAGCGTTGGCATGCGAAAAGGTAACCGTCGGCTTCGATGACGGACGAGCGGAATCGACCTTCGAAGAGCGTTCCGCTGCGGCGGTAGGTGCGGTTGATGTGCTGCACGGCCTTGATCATCGTTCCGGCCGGGTGGACAAGTGCTAGCGCAGTCCACCGAACCCCGCGCCGCCGCTGGTGGACTGCGCTGCGCTTGTCCACCCTACGATGTCCCGTGGCCGGAACCGTGATCAAGGCCGCCGCCCCTGGGACTGCGCACGAACGCCGACACCCAGCGGTTTCGGCCCGGTCACTGCGCGTCAGCGGGCTCCTTCCGGCCCCAACCGGCCGTTCCCCAACCACTCAAACGCCATAGACAGGGTGTCACTCCTGACTTAGACTTCGGCGATGCCCACGTCCAACCACGCGTTCAACGCGGCGCTCGAAAGGCCAGCGGCGACGGCACGGTCCGTGCCCTGATGACGGCGTCGGTGTTGCTGCGAGCGCTGGGCAGGGCGCCGGTTAACGCTATACGTTCAAGAAGATTCAAATTAGCCTATCGTCTTTGAATCAAATATTTCAGGACAAAGGCAGTGATTATGGAAGCAATCGCGGCCTGGCAGCGGGAGTGTCCGCTGCTTATCGGTATTGGGAGCGAAAAGATCCGGTTATCGATCACGCCATTGCGTATACGTTCACGGACAGGAACGGCGAGTTGCCTTGGGACAAGTAACGAGGGGGAAAATGGGTCAAAGCCATTTTCTTTCATCATACACATGCGAACTAAGAGAAGAAGCGTGCCATGACTAGCTTACTTGAGAAAGCCTTTGACGTCGCCTCAAAGCTCCCTACCTTAGAGCAAAATATTCTTGCCAGAACACTTCTTGACGAAATCGAATCAGAAAGAAAATGGGATGAACTTTTTTCTGAATCGGAGGATGTTTTGGCCCAGATGGCTGCCGAGGCTTTGCGGGAGGAAGCGCAAGGTAAGACAACAGAACTAGACCCTAATAAGCTGTGATATCAAGAGCCACCGAAAAATTCTGGAAATGCTTTCGAGCATTGCCAAGAGATATTCAAGACAAAGCGAAAGATGCCTATACTTTATTTCGTGACGATCCGTGGTATCCAAGTTTGAACTTCAAAAGAGTCCATTCAAGCCTTCCAGTGTACTCCGTGCGTATCACGAAAGATTACAGAGCAGTCGGAACTTTGAACGGTGAGAAAATCGTATGGTTCTGGGCGGGAACTCATGCGGAATATAACGGCTTACTGAAGCAATTGAAAAAAGCCTAACGAGGCCTTGATCACGGTTCCGGCCACGGGACATTGTAGGGTGGACAAGCGCAGCGCAGTCCACCAGCGGCGGCGCGGGGTTCGGTGGACTGCGCTAGCGCTTGTCCACCCTACGGCCGGAACGATGATCAAGGCCACTAACGAGAAGGATGAGTCGTGCGAGCAGAGCGCGCCACGACTTATCCTTGTTGTTGGACGAGCCCGGTAGGTTGGCGCGGCGCCTGTAATACGAATTACGGTGACAGTTTACTAAATACATTAAATACGTTAGTCTCTTGGCATGGCACGCTTACCTCGGATCGTTATCCCCGGCCTACCCCACTGGCAAAGGTTGCCCCCATTCTCGAACGGTATGGGAACTTTGCCGCCCTCCTTGGTCAAGGTACCGCAGATGAAACGGAAGAGTCTGCGGCAATCGGAAACAACGGGGCGACTACTGGGCAGCGCAGAATGGATGGAAGTGCTTGAAAAAATGAAAGGCACCGTACTGAAACCTCAGAAGCGAGGACCCAAGAAACGGGATAGCAACGATAGATAATGTTATTCAGTAAACTGAAGGTTCTCACGACACGCGAAGCGACGTGCAAAGCTTTACGGCATCCCTGAAGCCACTGTCGAGCAGATACTAGGAAATGCAAATCTTGCCGATGGCGAGAACGAGATAATTGACATCGCTCCGGGCTTTAAGTTCCCACTGAAGATTGTCGCAGTCCTTGAAGATGAAGTTGTTACAGTAGTCACAAACTACCCACCGAAGAAGAGAGCTAAAAAGTGAAAGTTCACTACGACGATGAAGTAGATGCTTTGTATTTAAGTCTTGGCGACCAGGAACCGGACGGGGTTATCGAAATTGCTGAAGGAGTCAATCTCGATACGACAGAAGACGGAAAAATCACTGGCATAGAGATACTTAAGGCATCGACGAGGTTTAACATTAATACTATCTTGTCGTACACTCTTGAATTGGACAAGAGCATATTGACAACAAAGGCAGCCTAACAAGCCGCCTAAAAAGCGAGCGCGCGCCACAGGCGTCGTGCTAATTGGCAAGTCCATCAGGGGCCTTGAGGGACGAGCGTCTCGCCCGTCTGGGGGGCGGGACGCCCGCCCCCCGAGGGCGCGGGCCGGGCGGGATTATGATCATGGCCCTTGAGCGCCTTGATTATACCGGCGTGCACGGGGTGCACAAAGCCCATGGCGAGCAGGACCAGGCCGACGTGGTGTTCGTGGGCGGCAACGCGGGCCGCGATAACTTGCTGTTTAGCCGATTTCCGAGGCGTTATTGACACACGACACCACCCCATTTGGCACGGTTGCGAAGTCGGCCAGGCCGCCGCGCAGCGCCGCGCCGTCCGCTTCGACGCCGCGAATCAGTACCTGCATCACCTCGCCGATTGCCGCGGCAGCCGGACGCGGGTCCACCAGGATCGGGAGATAATTCGGGGTGTAACCGAACAGGTCCCCAGGGTGTCCCAGGCGGGACGGCCCCTCGCGTAAGACCTGGCTGGTCAGGCCCGCCTGTGACAGCAGCAGCCGGTGCCGCAGTCCATCGGCGAGATCCTTGAGTTCACGACAGCGCTGCCGCTTGGTGTCGGCATCCACCTGGTCCGGCAGCGCGGCGGCGCGGGTTCCGGCCCGCGGCGAGTAGGCAAAGCCATGAACCTGACCGAACGCCATGGCCGCGACGAATGCCAGGGTTTCTTGCCACTCGGCCTCGGTCTCCCCAGGGAAGCCGGCGATGATATCGGTGGTGAGGTTGAGTCCGGGTACCGCGGCCCGGCCGCGTGCGGCCAGGCGGTCGAACTCACCGGTCTTGCAGCGCCTGGCCATGCGCCGTAAGACCGTGTCGGCGCCGCTTTGCATCGGCAGGTGGAGATGGGGCAACAGCCGCGGGTTGGCGAACAGGTCCCAAAAATCGTCCGGCAGGTCCCAGGGTTCCAGCGATCCCAGACGGATGCGCGGGATCCTGGTCTGGTCGAGCACCGCGCGCAGCAGGTCGCTCAAGTTCGACCCGATCTCGCCTCCGTATCCGCCTAAGTGGACGCCGGTGAACAGCACCTCCCGCACCCCGCTCGCCTGCGCCCGCCGCACTGCCGCGATGATCTCCGGCACGGGGCGGCTGCGTTCCTCACCCCGTGCTTGGGTGGTCACGCAGAAGGTGCAGGCATAGCGGCAGCCGTCCTGGACCTTGATGAAGGCGCGTTGACGGCCGCGGTCGGACCAGGCATTGGCCGTCTCACTGGTTGCGCTGCCGCGGGCAAGCGGCAGTATCGGCAGGTCCAGGGCGGCGGCAGCGATCTCTACCAACCGGTCTTTCGATTGGTTGTCCACCAGCAGGTCCACCCCCGCCTCTCCCGCCAGGGCTTGCGCTTCCAGGGATGCCAGGCAGCCGCTTACCACCAGGTGGGCGGCCGGGTTGGCGCGGTGCGCGCGGCGCACCAGTTGGCGGGATTTGCGGGTCGCCTCCTGGGTCACGGCGCAGGTGTTGATGATGATCAGATCCGCCGGCTCATCGTCCCCCGCGAGCGCGAATCCGCGCGCGCGCAGGGTGTCGGCCCAGGCTTCCAGTTCGGCTTCGTTGAGTCGGCAGCCAAGTGACTGCAACAGAACCCGCGGGCGGCCAGGCATCAGCGTGCTGCCTAGCGCCAACCGCGCTGAAATCCGGCGATGGAGCGCCGGGGAATGCGGAGCAGAATGGTCCCGTCAGAGGCACTCCGGGTCATGCGTGCGGCATCCGCATCGGGGGGGAGCGCCAGGCGCCGGCTCATGGATCCCTGCGCGACGCTGTAACTGCGCCGATACCCGCGCCCGTCAGCCATGCTTTCTTCCTGGAGCGCGCGGGCGTCGGTATGCAGGGCGATGATCAGGTTGCGGCCCGCCAGGTTGATCCGGACCTCTTCGGGCTTCGCGTTGCCGATGCCGATGTGCACCAGATAGGCATCCGCGGTTGCCTCGCGCATGATGCGCAGTCCGCGGGTTACCGTGGCCCGATTCGGCGGGGGGGAGGTCAC
>Ga0247841_10008929_pt1 | contig 14199 bp, 16 predicted proteins | sample LaCruzMarch2015__2_FD_192410 | JGI IMG/M metagenome (GOLD analysis project Ga0247841, IMG submission 192410) | Freshwater microbial communities from meromictic Lake La Cruz, Castile-La Mancha, Spain - LaCruzMarch2015_18m | ecosystem: Environmental > Aquatic > Freshwater > Lake | place: Spain...
GGGCGTCGGACGGCTTGGGCACGGTGTAGTACCGTATGAGTATGTGCGGAAGCGCGGCCGTCCCCAGTATCAACGCTAACGCCAGCGAGGCGTAGTCCAGGGGGTTCTTGAACTTCAACCCGGGGGACAGGAACACGTCGCCAGTGTGCGCGTAAAGACCGGTGGAGGGATTGGATGCTCCGTTGTCCAGTATATGGCCGATGAACTCCACGGGGTTCATCCCAGCTATGATCAGCACAGCTATGGACAGTCCCAGGGCGGCGACAAGCAGCAGCGAGCCCTTGATGAACTGCACCCAGGTCGTGGACACCATGCCGGCGGTGGCCGTGATCAGGATCACTATCCCGCCCACGATGATCACGCCCCAGGCGTAGGGGAGCCCGATCAGCGGTTGCACGATGGTCCCCGCCCCCACCATCTGCGGTATGAGGTAGAACACGCTCACCACCAGGGTGGAGATGGCCGCTGCCAGCCGCACGCGTTTGCTCTTGAACTTGTGCACGAGAGCATCGGCGAAGGTGTACTTGCCCATCACCCGTAAAGGTTCAGCGATGAGGAACAAGGCTACTATCCACCCAGCCAGGAAACCGATGCCATACATGAAGCCGTCGAACCCGCTGAAGGCTATCATGCCCGCCACACCCAGGAAGGATGCGGCGCTCAGATAGTCCCCGGCAAATGCTATGCCGTTCACGAACCATTTGACCCCGCCCCCGGCCACGTAGTAATGGCCGGCGGTCCTGACCCGGCGGGAGAAGTATATGGATATGGCCAGGGTGGCAGCGACGATCAGCAGGAACAGGGTGAAGGCGATAGGCTTGAAGCTATTGTCTAGTACTGCGGCCATCTAATGTTCCCCCTTCTCGACCTTTACCGCGTAGTAGTTGAAGGCCAGGGCCATGACGATGGCCATGAGTATGACGGTCATTCCCATGATCAATCCCAGATTGAGGCCCAGCATCCTTTCCTTCAGGACGTCCCGGCCGTAGGTGCCCAATATGGTGAAGGCGGCGTAGAACACCGCATATATGCTGAACAGTGCCAGCCCCACCATGAACTTGCGGGAATGGATGATCGCGTATAGGGCGTCCGCATCCTCTATCACCGGCGCGGGCTTGGTCAGCGATAGGGCCTCCGCCATCTCCTCCTCGCTGGGCTTTATGATGTACACCGAGACCTTGGCCCTCTTGGTCACGGCCTCGGCCACGTTTCCCAGGTACAGGCCTGACAGGCCGTGGGGGTTGGAGCTGCCCATGATGATCATGCTGACCTCGGCCTCCTCGGAGGCCTTGAGGATCTCGCCAGTGACCGCTCCCTCCCTTTCCAGGACCTCGGTCTTCAGCCCGGCCTCCTTGGCCAGCTTCTGGGCGAAGGCTACGCCGTCGACACCAGTGCCGCCGCGCCGACCCACGTCCTCGCTGACCTGCTCGATGTACAAGGAGGCGTCCTGTTCGATCACCCTGAGGATGATGAGCGTAGCGCCCCGGTCCTTGGCCATGCGAACCGCCGTCCTGGTAGCCACCAGTGCCGGCAAAGAGCCGTTGGTGGGCAGCAGTATGCGGTGGTTCACCGATACACCCCGGTATACAATTGCACGTTCACAAACGACCTCGCGCCCGTATGAACAGGCGGAAGCTCTCCTTCCCTCCCCCCTCCTTCTGACTGTCGGGGGGCGGCGTCCTTGGGATTACGCCGAACTTTCCTGCGTGGATGGGATTTGACATCCATGGACGGAATCTACTTCCGGCTCAATATATAATCTTATTTGAAAATTCTACGAATATCTTACGTATTTGGTCTATTTTCAGCATATATGGCATTAATATTACGATAATCATCAATATATTAGGGCAATAGGTCGTAAAAATCGTGACCTGTCGATTTCATTGCCGTGCTACTTCTTCACATTGAGCAGATGCCAGTATATAATCCCTTCATTATTTCATCGTAGATATACGAATTAATTGATGCGGACAAATCGACACCCGCCGATAAGAGATGATTCCGTTAGGCACCTATGTTGCCGGTGGAAGAAGTCCGGTCATCATGTCATGTGACGGCGGATGTACCCCCGCACGGCGTCCCGCACCGTGCCCTCCTCGTCCATGATCATCTTGATCCCCAGGCTCTCCATCTTCTTCTGCCCGTGCTCCCCGGCGTAGCCGGTTAGGACGGCGTCGGGCTTCAGCTTGCCCACGTTCTCCGCCGTCATGATGCCGTGCCCCACATCGGTGTACTTCTTGGGGTTGTCGTGCACCTCCACCTCCCAGGTCTCCGGGTCGACGATCAGGAGGTAGCGGGCGTGGCCGAAGTCCTCCTCCACCAAATCGTCGAGGGTGGGGCCTTCGGCGGTCACGCAGAGGCGGACCATCTCAGGCCCCCTCTTTCACCTTGTCCAGCAGGCGGTCCACCATATCGTGGAAGGCCTGGGCGGCCGGATTGTCCCGGGTCTTCAGCACTATGGGCGTCCCATCGTCCCCGCCCAGCACCACCTCAGGGTCTAAGGGCACGCGTCCCAGGAAGGGCACCCCCATATCCGCCGCCGCTTTCTCCCCGCCGCCTCTCTTGAAGAGGTCGATGTTCTGGTGGCAGTGCGGGCAGATCAGGCCGCTCATGTTCTCCACCACGCCCAGCACGGGCATCTTCAGCGCCTGGGCAAAGGTCACGGTCTTGCGCGAGTCCAGCAGGGCCACGTCCTGAGGCGTGGTCACTATTATGGCGCCGTCGGCGTCATCGATCAGCTGGGCGATGGTCAGCGGCTCGTCCCCGGTCCCCGGCGGCAGGTCCACCACCAAAAAGTCCAGCTCGCCCCACTTCACCTCAGCGAGGAATTGCCGCAGGGCTCCCATCTTTACTGGTCCCCGCCAGACCACAGGCGTGTCGCGGTCCTGCAGCAGGAAGGCCATGGACATGACCTTCATGTGCGGGGGCACCAGAACCGGCATGAGCCCGTCCTCGTCGGACATGACCTCTCCGTCCTCGATGTGAAGCATCTTGGGGATGTTGGGACCGTGGATGTCCGCGTCCAATATGCCGACCTCGAAACCGCGCATGGCCAGAGCGGTGGCGATGTTCACGGCCACGGTGCTCTTGCCCACGCCACCCTTGCCGGACATGACGATGATCTTGTGCTTTATCTTGGCCAGGGACTTCTTGAGGCGGTAGTCCTTCTCGTCCATGGTCTTAACTTCTATCTGGTCAGAATCTTCCATATTATCTTCCTCACATCTTGGTCCGGAAGTACTCCCGGATGATGTTGCGCTCACCACGCTGCAATATCTCGCCCATGGTGGATGCGGTGACCCCGAAGGTGATGGCCATTTCCTGAAGACCAGTTCTCCGGGGATAATCGTAATAACCCTTTTCCAAGGCGGTGCGCACGGCCAGCTCCTGTCTTTTGGTCACGAAGCTGTTATCGTCCACCTTCTTTTTGGACAGGAGCTTGGTGGTGCAACCGGCCTCATGCAGTTCACGGACCAGCTGAACCAGGGCTTCCTCGCGGGTGGCGATCACGTGCCACTCCACCAGCCCTCCCGCCTTGGTCTTGGCGCTGCGCAGGTAGCAGTCGGAGCGCATCACGGCCTTGCAGGCCCGGCATTTGGTGAGCAGCGCCACGCCGCGCATCTTTCCGTCCTCGGTCATCGAGGCCTCCCACTTGCACACGTCCGGGTGCTTCTCGATGGCCCGGGACACAATCTGCTGCATCTCCGCATCATCGCACTCCAGTTCCACGAAGGAGCGGGCGCCCTTGTCTCCAATAGGTATGCAATCGAGTATGCGGACCGGGACGTTGAAGTTGACGGAAATGTCATGGACCCATCCGTCGGGAATGTTAACCTCTATCACCGCCTCGATCATGTTCCAGCCTCGCAACGCCAAAAGCCCCAGATATAGAAAAGGTTACGCTTCCGTCCTTCTGAACTCCCGGCATAACCGCACGATGCGCGCACCGGCTCCCTGCTCGCCCAGCGGGCAGGACCAATTGCGCTCGGCGCTCAGCATATGGCGCGCTCCCTCGAGGACCTTGACAGGGTCGGTGCCGGCGATGATGTTCGCGCCCACCTGCACCGTCTCTGGCCGTTCGGTGCTGTCCCGCAGGGTGACGCACGGGACGCCTAATATGCAGCACTCCTCCTGGACCCCTCCGGAATCGGTGAGGGCCAAGGCGGCGCTGCCTTCCGTCTGCAGGAACTCCAGGAAGCCCAGCGGGTTCAATGGCCGCACTCCCGGAGGGATGTTCAGGCCGAACGTCTCCAGGTTCTTCCTGGTCCGAGGATGCATGGGCCATACGATGTCCATCCCCGTCTCCCGGGCCACGTCCCCCAGCCCCTTCAGGATGTCCTGCATGCGGGATGCGGAATCCACGTTCTCCTGGCGATGCAAGGTGGCCAAGATGAACTTACCCGGGCTGACGTCTAGCGTCTTCAAGGCGTCCCCCTTCTCCATGGCCAATCTCAAGTTCTCCCGCACCGCGTCCACGATGGTGTTCCCCGTGATGTGGATCCTTTCCTCGGGCAACCCCTCGGCCCTCATGTTCTGGGCGGAGACGGCCGTGGGGGCGAAGAGCAGGGTCGAGATGTGATCGGTCATGACCCGGTTGACCTCTTCAGGCATGGTGCGGTCGAAGGAGCGCAGGCCAGCCTCCACATGCCCCACGGGAATGTCGAGCTTGACGGCGGCCAGGGCGGCGGCCAGAACGGTATTGGTGTCTCCCTGTACCAGCACCATGTCCGGGCGCCGCTCCAGGAAATGCTTCTCCAGGCCGATCAGCATACTGCCGGTCTGAGCCCCATGGCTCCCGGACCCCACCTCCAGGTTGACGATGGGCTCGGGCAGACGCAGGTCGCGGAAGAAAACCTTGTCCATGTCGTAGGAGTAATGCTGACCGGTGTGCACCAGATCGAAATCGTCACCGGTGCGCTGCAGCTCCCGCACGATGGGGGACATCTTGACCATCTCCGGCCGGGTGCCCAGGACCACGCAGAACCTCAACGGCGCACGCTCCCGCAGAACTCCTCGGTCTTCTTGAGGATGCGCTCTGCTGCTTCCCGGGGGAAGAGCGACAGCATCTCCGCCTTGCGTTCGGTGATGTCGCGGCAGATGACGAAGTCATGGTCCAGCAGGGTGCGCTGCTCCCCTCGCCTGATGTCCAGGACCGTGAGCGGATATATGTCGGCCATCTCGATCAGGTCCTCCAGGCTGCCATCCTCAGGGTATTGCCACCCCAAGAGCTTCATGCCCACGCACTCGCCGTACTGCACCACGTCGGCGGAGAGCTTGGTGTTGGTCACCAGCCAGGGAACGTCGATCCCGTTGGTGTCCTTTATGTCCTGGAATCGTCCCCAGGTGTACAAGGCCTCCTGAATGCCGGACTTGATGCCCAGGGCGTTGTGGAACTTGCATTCCACCGTGCCTTTGACGCCGTCCTTGACGATGACCACGTCCACCTCATGGGTGACGCAGCGGCCTTTGAGCATCTGGCGCACCTCCGTTCGATAGCCCAGCTCACGGAACAGTCGGGCCATGAAGGTCTCGAAGGAGTGGCCGTCCGGACCCAACATCAATATGGCCTTCTTCAGCGAGAACTGCATGGCCTTGTGTTCCGGAAGTTCGGCCCGGATACGGCGATACAGCTCCTCGGTGGACATGCCATCGTACAGGTGCGGCTTCACGTTCTCCAGGATCCTTTCGGCCTCGGCCTGTGAGGTGCCGACGCGGAGTATGGCCCTTATGGCCTTGCCAGGTTCAAACTCCTCGACCTCACCTGACCGTTTAACCACGCGCATGGATGAGGTCATGGGGATTGACGATTAATCAACCTTCCTAATCGGATGGGACCGCCTCTTCGTCGGAGGTGACAGGTTCGATGATCTCCAAGCCTGGCACATGGCCGTTGAGCTCAGCGGATGGGAGCAGGTCCCGGTGGAACTCCTCGGTCACGCCGTTCTTCCAGGTGATGGAGATGTTCATGAGGCTGCTCTTCATTTCCAGCTTCATCTCCTTCATCACCGAGGTGTACACCGCCGCCCGGCCCTTTCCAATGGTACGGCCGGAGCCGCAACAGGCGATGAGGCCGAGCCGCTCCATCTGATAGACCATCTTGTAACAGGTGGCCGCTGGCAGGTTCACCACCGGGACCATCTCGGATACTGTTAGGCAGCGCTTGGACGTCGCGCCAAGAATATACAGAACGACCGGATCGATCATGAAGGTGGCTATCTCCTTGCGGTCCACCCTCCTCATACTGTCCAAGGCGTCGTATACCGCCGCCTCCACCTCCATTGAGCTCCTTACCACTATATCTTCCCCGAGGCCGAAAGGCAATCTGCCAGGATAATACTTTTGCCAGTTGGTGTCACGGGCACACAATCGTTAATAAAAAAATGAAAGTATGGAAGAGGTTTTTTACATGCCCCGGACGTTGGTCTCCAGAAGCGTCTTGTCGATCTCGGCCTTCAGATGCTCCGGTATGCCCCTTATGCCTACGTCCAAAAAGCCCCGGACGATCATGCCCACGGCATCCTCCTCGCTAAGGCCGCGGGACATCAGGTACTCCACCTGGTCCTGGGCGATCTTGCCCACCGCCGCCTCGTGGGTCATCTCCACGTCCGGCACTCTGGCCTCCAGCTCGGGAATGGCGATCTGCACGCCCTTCTCGCTGAGTATGAGCCCCTTGCACTCCAGATGGGCCTTGATGTTGGGGGCGTTGCCGATCAGCTGCCCCCTCGCGATGACCGTGCCTCCGGTGGTTATGGTGCGGGATATCAGCTCGGCCTTGCATCCCGGGGCGTTCAATATGGCCCTGGAGCCCAGGTCCAGTGAGCTGCCCGGGTGAGCCACGGCGACGGAGTTGAAGCGACAGACGCCGTTGGCCCCGTTCATGTTGGCCGTCGGATACGTCTGGATGGTCTTGACCGGCTTCAAGGACACGTAGTTGTTGATGTAGGTGGCTCCTTCGTCCATCTGGATGACGGTGCGCGGCCGCACCCCGATGAACTCGGACCAATTGTGGATCATGGTGAAGGTCAGCTTGGAGTTCTTCTTCAGGAAGAACTCGGAGATGCCCAGGTGCAGCCCCTTCTCCACACCTTTGGTGGTGGCGCAGCCCGTGACCACCTCGAACTCCGAGTCCTCTTCAGCGATCAGCACGTTATGCACGAACTGCTTGGTGCTGCGGTTCTTCAGCAGCAGGCAGGTCTGCACCGGCAGCTTCACCTTCGCTCCAGGCAGAGCGCGGATGAAGTAGCCGTCCGCGTTCTGCAGGTACGTCTCAGCGGTGTACTTGTCGGTGTCCGGCTGCACGGCCTTCCATATGTAATCCTTCAGCCAGTCATGGACCTTCAAAGCCTGCCGCAGGGGCATGAGCTCCACGCCGCTACCGAGCGTGGTGGAATGCACCACGGTGTTATCCATGAGCAGGAAGGTCCCGGACTTGCCCTGCTGGGAAGGGACGATCCCGGAATCCAGCATGGTCTGCTGGGTGTCCTTGGGCAGGTCTTCCAGTGAATCTGCGGAGGCCAGACCCCGGCTGCCCTCCTCGTAGGCGTCCAGGTCTATGCTCTCCCCGAACTTGCCCTCCTTCTTCAGGGCTTCCTTGGCCCTCTTCTCCTCATCAGTAACCATGGGAAACCCTCAGATGTTCTCCTCGATCAGATTGGCGCCGCGATTGAGCTTGCAGCGGATGCATTCGTTGTACCCCATCTTTCGTATCTCCGCCAGCAGCTCCCGGGGATTGCCTGAGCAGGCCACCGTGCCGTTGCACATGACGTAGCCGCGGTCCGCCTCTACGTAGTCCAATATCGTACCGGTGTGGGTTATGATGAGGGCGGCCTTGCCGCTCCTCTCCCGCCAGCCGGCGCAATGCGATTGCCCTTGCAGAAGATCGTGCACCTTGACCCCCAGCGTCTCGATGGAGACCAGGTCCACGCCGCTCTCCGGTTCGTCCAGAAGCAGAAGGCAGGGCTGCTGCGCTGATAGCTGCAGTATCTCGGAACGCTTGATCTCCCCGCCGGAGAAGCCCACGTTGACGTCCCGGTCCAGGAACGAGGTCATGTTCAGGTCCTCGGCCAGGACGGCTGGGTCCACCAGCCCCTTGCCGGTGATGCGCACCAAGTCCTTCAGGCGCACACCGGTCAGGTTCGGGGGGCGCTGCATCATCATGCCTATGCCCCGCTTGGCCCTCTCGTTGACCGGCATATGGGTGATGTCTTCGCCGTTGAGCAGTATGCGCCCGCTCTTGACCTTGTATCCAGAAAAGCCCATGATGGTCATGAGCAAGGTGGACTTGCCCGAACCGTTGGGGCCGAAGAGCACGGTCGTGTAACCGGTCATGACGTTCAGTGAAAGATCGTGTAAGATCTCCCTTCCGCCCACCTCCACGGTCAGGTTCTGAATATCCAGCATGTTATCAACCCGCCTAGCGATTGTTACTAACCCATATTAATGGTTGCCGAATCAGCGTTTGTATCGGTCAGGATGTTCCATGACCATTAGCTCATTGTCGTCCTCGTCCAGGAATATCGCCAGGAGCCCGCCCCATTCCTGCTTCGTCGGCTTCAGCTTGAACTGTACGCCCTGGTCCACCAGTTCCCGGTGCAGGTCGTAGATGCTGTCGCAGGAGAAAATCACACCAGTAGGCCCACCCGGCTGCCGCTTGTCGTCCTTTCCCGGCACATACAGGGCGATCTTGCCCAACGGTTCGTTCGGCCCCAGCTCGGCCCAGTTGCCATCACGCCGTCTCAGCTCCAGGTCCAGTGCTTCCATGTAAAAGTCCAATGCATCGTCCAGGTCCGAAACGGGCACGGCGGCCATCCATACGCGGGTCAGCCGTCCCTTCTGGACGGAAGGTTCGTTCTCGGCCATGGGGTCGCCGATAGGCATAATGACCGATTATCCTCAGCAATAATAATAGAATTCTATAAGAAAAACTAGTTCGCATCGGACAATTCGTCCGATGCGTGAAAAATGGTTTATGCCGTCTGAGGAACCGCGATCTTGGCAGAATACGTGTTATATGCGTACACCATGATCGCCCACGTCGCCACACAGGCCACTAACATCGCTGTCCCGATCGTCGCCATCTCGTTCAGCATGGTGGCGGTGTCTGCCGCGCTGCTCATGGCCGATAGGAACGGCGGATAGGGGACTACCTCTTCATGAGCCACATGTTCCAATGCCAGGGCAATGACCCCTCCCCACAGCAATGCGTTCAACCAACCGACATGGTATTTTTCCGGTATGTGCTTTCTGAACCCAGTTGTTACGACGGCCGTAGCCATCGGCACTAAAAAACAAGCCATTTCTTTTCACCCCTCTATCACTTTCGCTGATTCATCTGCGTTCTTGAGCTTCGATATCACTATCGACGCTTCCCATACGATGAAGATCGGTATGAGCATAGCAATTCCCAGGACGATACCGCTAGGTATCAGTCCGTCGGTCTCCATCTCGAGAAATGCTCCGCCTTCGTAGCCTAGGATGTGATCGACGAAGATCATCACCGACAATCCCCAGAGCATGAGCGACAGATAGTTCAATCTGTATTTTTTCGGCGCTTCGAACCAGAAGATCGTCACTATGATCGCTGCGATCAATGAAACTACTAACCACATCTTGCATCATCCTCCCATTAAGTGCGTAACACTATTTCTTATAATTTATTACTGATATAAAATCATAGAATATAAACATTCCCACGAGCGGTCCAAAAACATGCTGGGCAAGCGGCCACACGTCGATCATTCAAACGGATATATGTTACAATTTGGTTCAGAAAGACAAACATTCTAAGCGGGGAAGGTGATAAGATGCTCATCATGATATTCAAGAACGGCGCTACATCTGAGAAGGCTACCCCTGAGGACGGTTATCGCGCAAACGAAGGGACGCTGGTCGCCAAGACAGCTTTCTCACCCGAAAAGGTCCATTTCGGCCCGGGGTCCGAGGCCATCCTCGATGTATCGGATAGGAACAGGACGGTCTCCCTGCCCTCGGCCGAGGGGGGAAGTGGATTCCTGGTGGCGACGGAGAAGGCCCAGACCCAGTTCCTTCGCATGTCCCCCGGCCTTTACTCCAGCGAGCATGCCCATCCCTATGGTTTCATCATCTACACCGTGGAAGGGCGATGGGTCCTTTGCAGCGACCGGAAGCGATGCCTGTTAGGCCCCGGTTCCATTTATGCCTGCAGGTCGAACGTGCCCATGGGCATGGAGGTCCCTTTCGAGGAAGGCGCGCTGGTCATCTTCTTCCTAGAAGGTGGGGTCGGAGTGGAGCGTCGCTATGAAGAATACGTGAAAGCGGTATCAGAAGGGACGAAAGGGCACAGTGTGTCCGAGATGATCGACCTGAGGTCATTACCTGCGACCCACCCAGCCAGGACATTTGCCATGGGCGTCAATCCGAAATTCTTCCTCTGAGTTGCATTTGAGGCGCTCGCTATACCCGGCCATTCGATGCAGTCTCGGCCATCCTGATGCCCCAATCAGGTCTTGAAAGAGCATGCTGGTGCATGTAGCAGCCAAGGGTCCGCCCGCGGACCAGTCCATCGTGGCAATGGTCCAGCCCTGTCCCCCTCTCCATGACGTAACCATAAGGTCCCGATGGCATAGGAACCAGGCGTGAATAATGGAACTCATGTCCACGGACCTCCGAGACGGGGAAGAATGGATTGTCCTTGGTCCCGCGGGCTCTCACGTATGACAGGCCCTGGCGGCCATGGGTAAGCTCCGCCATGCAGGGGAAGACGCCGGCCATGCGATGTTCCCCCCTGTTCACAATACGGTCGCACAAGGTCATCAGTCCTCCGCACTCGGCGTAGATGGCCTTGTTCTCCTGCGAAGCCTGCTTCAATCCTTCCAGAAAATCGCGGTTCTCGCTCAGCCGCCGTGCGTGCACCTCGGGATATCCGCCCCCCAGATAGTACATGTCGGCCTCAGGTAGAGGTTCGCCGTCGGTAGGTCGGAAATGCTCTATCCTGGCACCGGCGCTCGCCATCGCCTCCAGGTTCTCCGGGTAGTAGAAGCAGAAGGAGCGGTCCCGGGGCACGGCCACCCTGACGTCCGCGCTCCCCTTCGGATATACTGGATCCTTCCGAGTCTCCATCGGGGGCGCCGTCTCTCCGATCTCCATCAACCGTTCCAGGTCGATGTCCTGCACCATGCCCTCCAGTTCCCGTTTGAGGGCGCCCGGGTCACCATGGTCCTCCACGGTCACCAAGCCCAGGTGCCTCTCTGGCAATGCCGCCCCCCGCTCCACCGCCCCCAGGACAGGGACCTTGGCCAGCTGCTCCACGGCCTCGGTGGCCTTCTGCCGGTGACGCGGTCCGCTGACGTTGTTCAGGATGACCCCGGCCAGATTCACCTCGGGATCCAGGGCCTTGAAGCCAAGTGCCACGGCGGCCGCGCTCTTGGCCAGGCTGCGGGCGTTGACGATCAGCACCACCGGAGCTTGCAGCAGCTTGGCGATCTCGGCTGTGCTACCGGTGTCCCCCGTGGAGGTCAATCCGTCGATCAGCGCTAGGTCGGCGTCCCGGCAGGCCCATCTGAAGTGCTCGACCATGACGATCGGGTCGATCATGAACGAGTCCAGGTTGCGGGATGGGCGTCCGGCGGCCAGGGAATGGAACATGGGGTCGATGAAGTCCGGCCCCACCTTGAAAGGCTGCACCTCGATCCCCTTGGAAAGGCGCAGCATCAGTCCGGTGGCTATGGAGGTCTTCCCCACCCCGCTGCCGCTCCCGGCCAGCACGATCCTCCTCATTCGGATGTCAGCTCCTTCAGCAGTTCCCGCAGGTCCATGGGGTCCAGGGGGGTCGGCACGGCAGAGCGCTCGTTGGCCAGGATGTTCCGGGCCAGCCTGCGATAGGCTTCGGCCTGCTCAGAGCCTGGGGCTCCTTCGACCACCGTCATCCCGTTATTCTCGCAATCCCTGACTATCTGATGTCGGGGGATGAAGCCTATCATGACGCTGCCCAGGCGTCGGGCCACCTCCTGGACCGCCTCCCTTTCCATGCGCACGTCCCGGGAGTTGCATATCAGGCCTCCCAGCCCCACGCCCAGGTTCTGCAGCCCCCGGCAGATGTTATTGGCCGCGTACAGTGAGAGATATTCACCGGAGGTGACCACGTAGACCTCCTGGGCAAAGCCCTGGCGAATGGGAGTGGCGAATCCGCCGCAGACCACGTCCCCCGGGACATCGTATAGCACGGCGTCCGCCCTGCCGTCCAGGTAGTCGCGATGCAGCGTCTGCAGGGCGACTATGATGCCCCGCCCGGCGCAGCCCACGCCGGCCACCGGCCCGCCGACCTCCAGGCATCGGACGCCCCTGTAGCCGGTCCCCACCTCGTATTTCCCGACCTCTCCACCCTTCATCTGATCCAGGAAGGTCGGCAACCTCCGCCCTCCGAGCAGGGTCATGGCACCATCGGCCTTGGGGTCACACCCCACGTACCAGGTCCTCAACCCCGTCTCAGCCATGCTGGCCACGAGGTTCGCCGATACGGTCGACTTGCCTATCCCGCCCTTCCCGTATATGGCTATCTGCCTCATCTCGTGTACCTCAGGCTGAGCTCCCGCATAGTGTCCCCCATCTCGGTGCGCACGATGCCCCGAGCGCTCATCACCCGGGCATGTATGTCCGGTTCGGAGACCACATCACGGAATCCGTCGCGTAGATAGTTGTCCACTTCCCGAGGCTGGTCGGAATAGATGACCGCATCGCGTTCCAAGCCGGGAATGGCGTGGACGATGCCGCAGGCTACCAATAGGTCATGCTCCATTCCCGCGATGCCCTCCGCGGCCTTGATCCCTGTCACCGGGTATTCATCCAGTCCGCCTGTGATCTGGTCCAGACCGACCCCGGCCATATCAAGGTCCCTTACGATCTCCGAGGCGTAGCGCCGGATACGCGGCAATCCCACGTTCTGGTCCAAGTTGGCGATGAAGCTCACCTCCCCGCCCAGACGGTCGGAGCATTTCTTCACCGCAAGCAGCACATCAGCATGCCCGTATGCCAGCTCCTTCTTGCCGTTCAGGACCACCAGGACCTTCTCCTTCCGGCTAAGCGATGCGCATATGCGGTTGGCGGCGCTGAACTTGGTGACGCCATAGTTGGGGGAGAGATGGTCCTTGCTGGTCAAGCCTCGATTGCTCTCGAGCAGGGTGGCCCGGGTCAGCATCTCCCTCTGCCGGAAGAACTCGTCCTGAGGGATCACGCCCTTCTGCGAGGCCATCTCCAATGCTCGTATGGCCCCGGTGGTGTTGGCCCCTGAGCAGCCATGAATGTCCACCGGCACCACCTTGGCCTTGAGACCAGCCTTCTGAACCGCCCGGTCCAGGTTCTCCCCGATGATCATGCTTGCGCAGGTGCCGACAACTCCCACAAGGGCGGGTTTGAACTCCTCTTGCACCCGGCGAAGGGTGCGGACCAATTTGTCCTCCGCCCCGAATATCAGGTCGTTCTCCCTCATGCCCGTGGTCACCACCCTTACGCCCGCGTCCTCCAGTCGACGGGATACCATGAACCCGCAACCTGCCGGTCCGTGCACCACTATGACGTCAGCATCCATGTCCCGCAGGGTATACATGGCCGCCACGATAGGATTGGGGCGGGGATGCAGGACCTCGTCGTTCACAGGTACCCCTCCTTCGTCGCCCAAAGCATCGTCCCATGCCGGTCCCGGACCTCTTCCATACTGCGTATCATTTCAAATCCCGCCCTATCGGCCAGGTCCGCCCCGCTTGGCAGCACGTACCGACCGGAGACCTCCGGGAACCGGTCGCACACCTCGCTGACCTTGCATAGGTCCAGCTTCTCGCAGACCTTGCGGTTCACCGGATCGAGCAGCAGCCCGATGTCCCGGCATCCGTACTCCTGGACCAGCATCTTCAGCTGATACTCCAGCGACGACGAGCTCACCCCGGGGTTCCGCTCCCTCACCCAGACCCCCTTCCCGTCCTTCACGACCTCCCCCCTTCCCGGCGCTCCAGGGAATGACGAGAGGGTCTCGGCGAACCTCAAAGGGTCCTTCCCCAGGGCCATCATGGTCGTGAGGGCGCAGGCGAAGGCCGGAGCATAGGCTACGCTCAGATATCCTGGCCTCAGGTCGATCGATGCGATGCGATGGGACGCGGTCACATACAAGGTGGCGCTCTCGCCAAGACCGTTGGCCCGCACTGCCACGTCCAGGTCTCCCTCGACACC
>Ga0247841_10008930_pt1 | contig 14197 bp, 9 predicted proteins | sample LaCruzMarch2015__2_FD_192410 | JGI IMG/M metagenome (GOLD analysis project Ga0247841, IMG submission 192410) | Freshwater microbial communities from meromictic Lake La Cruz, Castile-La Mancha, Spain - LaCruzMarch2015_18m | ecosystem: Environmental > Aquatic > Freshwater > Lake | place: Spain...
GGCCCTGCACAAGATGATCCGGCTGGCCACGCTGGCCACGGCCGGTTACGGGTATCTCACTTTCATGGGCAACGAGTTCGGCCACCCGGAATGGATTGATTTTCCGCGCGAAGGCAACAGCTGGTCCTACCATTACGCCCGGCGCCAGTGGCGCCTGCGGGATGACCCGAATTTGGTCTACCATTTCCTGGCCGATTTCGACAAGGCCATGATCGAGCTGGCGCGGCTCGCTCGCCTGCTGGATGATCCCGACGTGTGCCTGCGCGTGGAACACAGTGACGACAAGGTGCTGGGTTTCGAGCGGGCGGGGTTGTTGTTCCTGTTCAACTTCCACCCGGCGAAATCCTATACCGATTATCCCGTGGAAACCACGCCGGGCGCGTACCGGTTGATCCTGGACAGCGATGCGCCGTTCTTCGGCGGCCACAGCCGCCTGGCGCCCAACCAGACCTATGTCGCGGCGCCCAACGCCGCCGGACGCACCCTGCTTACCGCCTACCTGCCGTCCCGCACCGCGCTGGTTCTGCAGAAGACTCGGTGATTAGTACCCCCTCGGTTATGAGGGCTGATTGTCATTCCCGACCTGATCGGGAATCCAGAAAAATCAATGCTGGATTCCCACTTTCGCGGGAATGACAGCGTTGAAGTTCACAACCTACACGCGTAACTGAGGGCATAACGATGACTACACGATTGAACTTGATCGAACGGATATGCCTCGGTAAAGTACAAACATGACTATGACTGTTACCGAGATCAAGACAGCCGAAGGCGACTTGGAGCGGGCGCGGATTGCGGCCAGGGAATTCTCCGCGGAAATTCGATCGCATTTTGGCGCGCGCCTGAAAGCGGTGCGCCTCTATGGATCGGCGGCGCGAGGCGACTGGACCACGGAGTCCGATGTTGATTTGCTTGTACTTCTCGATCGTGTGGAACTGGCGGACGAGGACTGGCTGGTCAGTCGCGCCCTCAAGCGGGGCATTCTCGGCAGCGGATTTATGTTGCAGCCGCTGTTTATGGCCGAAGCCAATTTTAACGAACTCGTGGCGCGCGAACGCCTTTTTGCCCGTGAGGTTCAACGGGATGGGATCGATTTATGACGAAAACAATTATTCAATCTGCATTTTGTCAAGGAAGGTCCGTTCCCTGCTCAAGTGGCCAATCATTTATCCCATCTTGAAACCTATCGCGAACTGAGCGATTACACGGCAATCGCTCAATTCACCAAGGATCAGGCTTGCGAGGAACTTGCCCGTGCTGAAGCCTTCATCGCCGCATGAGGCCGCTGGCGTCCTCGATCTGGCGGCGGAGCGCGCCGCTCTTGAGCGAGGAGAGGATCAGCTTGTTGTCGCCCCAGATAAGTTTGTTGGTCCAGCCCTTGACCTGCCGCCCGCCGGTGGCGAGGCCGAGTTCCTCGTCGTCACGCTGTTCCTTACGCGGCTCGTCAATGTGTTCCAGCGTCTGGAACGGCAGGATGACGTTGCAGACTTCGCGAGTCTTGCCGTTCCAGACCAGTTCGACCTCGCGTTTGTCCTCGAAGAGCAGGAAGCGATATTTTTCCGGGAGCGGCTTGCCCTCTTTGATGAGCATGGTGAAGTCGCGCTTCTCGGCGTCGGAAAGCTCGTATTTTTCGGTATCCTGGTTGCGTGGCATGGTTCAGACCTTCCAGTCAATTAACCGTCAAATAAGATTTGGCCTGTAAACATTGACTTTTATGCGGTTTATTTATGTCCTATTGGCTATTCATCAATTAACAAATTTTGCTATAAACACTCAGAAATCGTTGCCGTACTGTTCCTTGTTCAAGTTTTCTTGCGGGGTTTCTTGACGGCGGCCAATGATTTGATTTTCTTCGCCGACTGCGTCAGTGCCAGATAGTTCTCGCTGGTGACAACCGGGCGGCCGCTCTTTTTTTCCAATTCGCGGCGGGCATTGCCAGCTACAGTGCCGCCCGCACGAGCGGCCTGTTTGCTTTCCGGGAAGCCTTGGGCTTCGCGGGTACGGGTGATTTCCGTGGTGGCGGCTTCGCCGAGCATGGAGAAAATGAGTTCGAGGTCGTTCATGTGGTCACGAAGGTTTTCGCGTTTGAGACGCTTAAACTCGGCGTATTGGCTGGGGGTGAGCCCGAAGGTGGCCTGGGAGATTTCGGCGGTGAGGATGGCGTATTCGATCTGCTCTTTCACGCCGCGTTTTTTCCATTCGTCGGTCAGTTCGTCCCGGATGGCGATGGAGCGCATCCGCTTCTCGATCCAGCCGTCGGAGTAGCCCTTGGCTTTGTAGAGGGCGCGGGTGCGTTTGGTGGCCAGTTCCGGGTCTTCGATTTCCTGGATGCGCTCGTAGCCGACCCTGGCGAGCCAGCGCTTGAACGGCTCGGCCTTGGGGCTGGGGATGGATTGGATCAGGCGGAAGATGCCTTCGGTGTTCCAGCACTGGAGCAACTGGCGTCCGCCTGCCGTGTCAAACTCAAGGCCAAGGGGGGGGACAAATTGTCCCCCCCCTTTAAAGACTTCATCAAGGGACGGGTCGCGCTTCCGGAGCTTTTTCAGATAGTCGCTGGCATTGACCGAATCCGTCAGCGCAACCACAACATCCGTGATAACAAACCACCACTCGTTGTTATGGATCGTGCGGCGGATTTCCTTGCGCTGGAAAAGCGCGATGCGCGTCTCGGGATTTGGAGTTATGTCGTTCATGATTATTCTTTGTACTCCGTAAAGCTTGCCGCAAGCGCCGCGAATGTTTTCGGCGAATGGGTTTCAAAGCCGATCTGGTCCACAAACACGAAGTCATACCGCTGCCCATTCTCCTCGGCGGCGGTCGCGTCGGAGCACCACTGGTGCAACCGTTCCATCTTCGGCGGGAGATCGAGTTCCTCCCGTCCCTTGGTTTTGACGATCCAAATCGTACCGTCGGTACGCCATCTTGACCACGTAGCGCGGCCATTCTTCATCGAACATTCCGGACGACACCGACTTCGAAGCGTCGAACCGTAAGAGATCGAATTTGTCGCGGGCGCGCCTGACTTCGTAAAGCCAAACTACTGTTTCGACAGCTTCGCGTTGGGCAAAGTAGTACCGTGGCGGCGAAAGCGATTCTTCGGCGTCTTCGATTAAATGCTCCGTATCGAACCACCAGTGCAGCAACGCCCGTGACGTTGGCGAAGCGCCGGCGTAGTCTCCTTTTCTCCATGCAAAAACCTCTTCGCGCACCTTGGCAACCAACGGCGGCAAAAGCTTCTCGTAGGCAGTGCTGCGCAATGTTTCATCCGCAGGAAACCAGCGTTGCTCCGGCACGAGCGGCGCATAGGGTGACGTCGGAAATTGAGGATGCAGAACCATATGGGGCAATTATGCCAACGCGGACCGGTCGGGGCAAGCTCTACTTCTGATTCACCTTGCGCGTTCCAGGCTTTACAGGCATGGAATCTTTTGCCATCATTTTAAAAATTTAGCAATGATACTACCGGAGGTCCAACCATGCGCCTGACATGCACGTTCATTTCCGAACAGGAAAAGCAACGGATTCACGAGGACAGCCTGACGATTCTCTCCAGCGTCGGCGTGAAATTTATGAGCGCCAAGGCCCGTAAGATACTCGTCGAAAACGGCGCGCACTTGGACAAGGCCGACATGATCGTCCATATCCCGCGGACAATGGTTGACCAGGCCCTCAAGACCGCGCCTAAATCCTTTGTGCTCGGCGCCCGCAATCCGGCCTTCGATTTTGCCATGCCCTCCCCGTTCACGGGGTATACGCTGGACGGCGCGGCCACCTTCGCCGTTGATTTTGAGTCGGGCGAACGGCGGCCGGCCATCACCCGCGACCTGGTCGCCAGCCTCAGGATTTTCGAGGAGTTGCCGCTCGGCGCCGTCGTCTGGCCAAACGTTGTGCTGAACGATATCCCGCTTCCGTCCGCCGATGTCCGGACTGCGTTCCTCTCGCTGATGCATTCGTCCAAGCACATTCAGCATGAAGTGCACCGCCGGGAGGAAATTCCGTACCTGATCGAAGGGCTGGCCGCCATTCTCGGGGGCGAGGACGCGATCCGGAAGCGGAAGATATTTTCCGTGTGCTATTGCACCATCCCGCCGCTCACCCACGATGCGGATATGTGCGATGCCGCGCTTGAACTGACGCGCTACCATGTGCCCATTTTGCCTTACCCGATGCCCGCCTGCGGCTCGACGGGTCCGGCCAGTCTTTACTCGGACGTGGCGCTCGCCAATGCGGAAAGCCTCTCTGCGCTCGTCCTGTTCCAGATGGCCGAACCCGGCACACCGATCATCTACGGTCACGCCGCCGGTATCATGAACTTCCGTTCGGGCGGCTTCCTGGAGGGCGCGCCGGAATCCACGCTGATCAACGGTGCCTTGGGCGAAATGGCCCGCTTCTACCACCTGCCCAATACGCAGGCCGGATGCCTTACCGATGCGAAGTCGCCCGGCCCCCAGGCCATCATCGAAAAAATGACCAGCGCCCTCCCGCTGGTGTTGTCCGGGGTGGACGTGATCAACGGCATCGGAGAAATCGAAACCAGTCAGCTTCTCGTCCTGGAACAAATCGTGGTGGACCATGAGATCGCGCGCCTCTGCAAGCGCATGAAGGATGGCGTGGACGTGTGCGATGCCAAGAATTATATGGCCGATGTCGCCAACGTCAAACCCGGCGGCCACTTCCTGATGGAACCCAGCACGCTGGATGCCTGCCACAGCGGCGAGTTTTTAATGCCGGACCTGCTGGACCGCAATACCCACGACCAGTGGCTGGAACTTGGGCGGCCGGATGTCTATTCCGAAGCCCGCAAAAAGGTGAAGGCGATATTAGCGACGCCGCCAAAGAACTCCTTGCCGGACGCCGTCATCGGTAAACTGGAGGATATCCTGCGCCGGGCCGACCGTGACCTGAAATGATGGTTTTCGCAGCTCCTTGACAAGAGTCTGCCGATATGTTTATATTCCGCCTTTGTTGCAGCCTAAATCCGGCCTCCTTTCTGAGGACGGATGCGGGGGACCCAACTTCCTCGGGATATCCTGGGGATGGGGCGAAAGGCACCGGATATTCTAGCCGGCGCCAAGGCTACTTCTAAAGCCGAGCCCGTCAGCTAACCTCGTCGGCAATTTGAAGGGCAATCCTCTAGGTCCGCATTGGCGGCGCCCACGAATACCCCACAGCGATAGATAGCATGATTTGTTAATCTTTCGATATGATCCGCCCGACTGCCTGCCGCAAGCGGACATTCAAAGGTCGTGTGCTATGCAATGGTTTAAGAATCTTATCATCGGAAAAGCTCTGAATATCTCGGATGGAAGGCTTTTTCAACATGTTTCACTCATCGCCCTGTTGGCGTGGGTCGGGCTCGGAGCCGACGGCTTGTCTTCGTCATGTTATGGGCCGGAAGAGGCTTTCAAGGCGCTCGGCGCTCATTCGGTGCTGGCGCTGTTCGTCGGCCTGGCAACGGTGGCGACGATTACGATCATTTGCGTAAGCTACTCGCACATCATCGAGCTGTTTCCCGGCGGCGGCGGCGGTTACCTTGTCGCCAGCAAGCTGCTTTCGCCATCGTTAGGCGTCCTGTCCGGTTGTGCTTTGCTGGTGGATTATGTGCTGACCATTGCGCTTTCCATTGCCAGCGGCACGGATGCCTTGTTCTCCGTCCTGCCGCTGGCATGCCAACCGTGGAAACTATCGTGTGCGCTGGCGATGACAACGCTGCTCGCATTACTTAACCTCCGCGGCGTGAAAGAATCGGTGCTGCTCTTTGCGCCGGTGTTTTTCATATTCCTGGCGACGCATGCCTGTGCCATCATTTTCGGCGTGGCGACCCATCTCAGGGATTTGCCGGCCGTCGCGGCCAGCACCGCCAACGACCTGCATGCGGCGCATGCCCAGCTTGGCTGGTTCGGCTTGTTCCTGTTGTTGGTGCGTGCTTACAGCGTGGGCGCGGGCACGTATACGGGCATCGAAGCCGTAAGCAACGGGTTGCCCGTTCTTCGCGAGCCGCGGGTCGCCACCGGCAAACGAACCATGCTCTACATGGGCATATCGCTCGCACTGACCGTCGGCGGATTGATGCTGGCCTACGTGCTCTTTCACATCCAGCCCCAGGTCGGGCAAACGCTTAATGCTACATTGCTCCGGAGCATCACGGCGGGCTGGCCATCCGGCCTCGGCGGAACCTTTGTGACCGTGGCGATGCTTGCGGCCATGGCTCTGCTGTTCATCGCCTCGCAAGCGGGTTTCATTGACGGGCCGCGCGTATTGGCCAATATGGCGCTTGACCGTTGGTTTCCATCGCGCTTCGCCAATTTGAGCGATCGCTTTGTCGCGCAGAACGGCGTCCTGCTGATGGCGAGCGCGGCATTTGTCGTTCTCCTGGTGTCGCATGGTTCGGTGGCGCTCATGGTTGTGCTTTATAGTATCAACGTGTTTATCACCTTTTCTCTTTCCCAGCTTGGGATGGTCCGGCACTGGTGGACACACCGCGCAACAGCGCCGGAATGGAAGCGAAAAATAACCGTCAATAGCGTCGGCTTCTGCCTCACAAGCTTTATCCTCGTTACGTTAAGCGCGACGAAGTTTCTGGAAGGCGGCTGGGTGACGCTCCTGGCAACCGGCGTTCTCGTCAGCGCGGCGTTTTTCATCCATCGGCATTATCGCCAGACCGTGCGCAAGCTCGCCCGGCTGGACGATTTGGCGCGTGAATTCGCCGCCGAGACTGCGCGGCTTCCTTACTCCCCGGAGGCGGCCCCGCCGGCTTGTGATCCTGCTTTTAAGACGGCCGTCGTGCTCGTCAACGGATTCAATGGCCTGGGGGTGCACACACTTCTGCATATCACGCGCATGTTTCCGAATGTCTTCCGGAACTTCGTTTTTATGCAAGTCGGTGTTGTGGATGCCGGGAACTTCAAGGGCGCCGGCGAAATCGAGAACTTGCGGCAACATATCACGAACGAAGCCGACCGATACGCCGAGCACATGCGCCGGCAAGGTTTCTATGCCGAGGTCGTTACCGATATTGGCACGGATACCATCGAGAAGGCCGGCGAATTGGCGGCGCATATTTCGAATCGTTTTCCGCAAGCCGTGTTCTTTGGCGGACAGCTGGTGTTCCCGAAGGAATCCTGGCTGACCCGCCTCCTGCATAACTTTATGGTCTTTGCTCTACAGCGCCAGATATTTCGACAGGGCATTCCCTTCCTGATCGTCCCCATCCGCGTGTAAGCAGTCCTTAAGGCCTGCGGCCGAATACGGTACGTGTCCGCCTGCGGAGTAAATCCGCAAACGGGGTGTCGGTCTAAAGCGAACCCGCCAAGACGGAGAATACACAAAGCGGAAAATACCTTGCCTTTTTCGAACTAAATACGTTACGCTTTCTTGGGCGCAGAGTTGAGTAAAATGCCCGGGAAAACGTAATGCGTCAGTTATTTTTGGGGAGACGATTGCAGGCTTCAATGTTGTCATTCCCGCGAAAGCGGGAATCCAGCATCAGTATTGAATATTTCTGGATTCCCGACCCAGGCTCCGCCGGAGCGCTTCGCCGAGGCGAGTCAGGTCGGGAATGACAGAAAATATTCAGCCCCCCAATAACTGACCGGATACGGGAAAACCAACTTTGAAATTCCCAGACATCCAGACGGGAGGATAACAGCATGCTCCAGTTTACCGTAAACGACAAACTCTGCACCCATTGCGGTCTGTGTGCTGCCGACTGCCCCGCGCGTATCATTACCCAGGAAGGCCAGGCCCTGCCATCCATTCTCCCGGACCAGGAAGCGGCCTGCCTGCAATGCCAGCATTGCCTGGCCATCTGCCCCACCGCGGCCATCTCCATCCTGGGACGAAAGCCGGAAAACAGTCTGCCGCTCGCCACCGACAGCTTTCCCCGGTTTGAGCAGATGGCCCGGTTTGTCCGCGGCCGGCGCAGTATCCGGCAGTACAAGGATCAAAATGTGGATCCGGCCTTGATCAATCAATTGCTGGCCACGCTGGCCAATGTCCCCACGGGCGTTAACAATCGCAAGCTGACCTTTACCGTTATTGACGATAAGGCCGTTATGCAGCGGCTTCGGGAGAAAGTCCTGGCGGCATTAGCGGCGGCGGGCAAAGCTGGCCGCATTCCGGAACGGCTCACGTATTTGCAGGCGGCCCCGCCAGCCTACTATGAGCACAAGGTGGACATCATCTTCCGTGGCGCGCCGCATGCCCTGGTGGTCTCGGCGCTGCCCGATGCCCCTTGTCCCGGGGAGGATGTTGCCTTGACGCTGGCCTATTTCGAACTCCTGGCGCAAAGCGCCCGGCTTGGCACGGTCTGGTGGGGTATGTTCAAGATGTTTCTCGAAATGTTACCTGATATGAAACCGTTATTCGGTCTGCCGCCCCGCCACCGTTATTATTATGGCATGCTTTTCGGCATCCCTGCCATTCACTATCCCCGCGCCGTCCAGCGCGACGACGCCGCAACTGTCAGGCGGGTGGCGTTATAAGAAAGATTTGGCGCGGAAATTACCTCACCATCTCATCCCGACCAGGCGATAACCCGAGCCGGACATCCTGGCATAAAAAATTCGCGTAACAGGATCATATACGGCCATATCGGTCTTGCCGTCATTGTCGTAGTCCCCGGCGCGCGCCACCATCGTCGAACCGCCAAATCCAGTCAGACCCCCGGTCGTCGTATAGTTCTCTCTTGAGAACGTGCACAGCCACTGTCCACCGGCGGGCTGGTAGGTCATGAAGTCGGCCTTGCCGTCCCCGTCGTAATCGCCGGGCACCGGCACAACGCCCGCCCCACCGGCAGTCACCCAACCGTAAGGAACCCATCCATGGCTGGACAACAGCACTATCCACCTTCCGCTGGCCGGTTCAAATACGCCCTGATCAGTCAGGCCGTCGCCATCATAATCTGCGCTGGCATTGAGCCAGCCTGTGCCGCCCAGGGATACCCCGCGCGGGGTGACATAACTCAAGGTCGACAGCCAGGTGACCAACTGGCCTGACGTTGCATCGTATATGGCCGGATCGGCCCTGCCGTCCCCGTCAAAATCGCCGACAACCGGCACGCACCCATCTCCGCCCATGTTGCTCATCCCCCCCTCCGCGTAGGATCGTGCGGAGAATAGCACCAATAATAGGCTGGTGGTCGGATTATAGACCGCCGGGTCGGCTTTGCCGTCCCCGTCAAAGTCGGCCGAACATTCGATTCCACCCGGCCCACCAATGGCCGCTCCAAAAATCTCATAACCACTGTCCGAGAATGCCGCGGTCACCTGGCTGTCCTGATATGCGGCCGGATCCGCCAAGCCGTCGCTGTCAAAGTCATTGCCGCCATAATATAGCGGCGATCCGTAATGCGCGATTTTCGCCTGCATGGCGGGGGTCAACTTTTTGACCAGTTCCGCATTGAACGTATGCGACGTCGTATCAGTGAAGGAGATGATGTTGAATATCCGCGCGGCGCCAATGGCATATCCGCGCGACTTCCACGCGGGCGAGTTGGTCTCGACTTGAAAATCGACATCGGTCGTCAGGATGGAAATGGTATTGTCGCTGTTGCGGCGGATATCCCAGGTGCGAAACTGCTGAGGAAAGTCCCGCAGCGAGGGGGTTTCAACCTCCCAGAAGCCGTATTCCGGATGGGCCGGATCAGGTGACGGGTGCGGTGTCACCACGCTCATATGGCGATGTCCCGCCATTACCAAGAGGAGATTCGGATAGTTATGGAGTGTGGCGAGTAAGTTCGTTTCGGTTTGATAATTATAGAATTGCGGGGCGCTGTTCGTAACAAAGAGGTCCGTTTGCGGAAGGATGGGGATATGCGTCGCGATGATCATGATCTGTTCCGCGTCCTGGCCCATCTGAAGTTCATTGGTGAGCCAAGCCAGGCGTACTGCGTCAACTTGGCCGAGGGCGCCATAATTCGGTGGGGCATCAAGGACATTCGTTTTGGGCATATCGTCGAGCACAATCACCTTGATCGGCATATTTATCAGCGGCTCGAACGTATAGCAGGCCGAATTGCTCTCAATATTGGCCCGTGTGAAACCGTGCCCCGCCGGGAGCGATACGGTATTGAAAAATTCGCTCATAAAATTCGTGGTCGTAGAGTCGTCCGTCGTGATGGTGTGGCGGTTCGTGTCGGCAGCGATGGTCGGGGGCGTTTCAAAGAGATTGGTCAGTCCCCCCTTGATCACGTCGCCGTAGCGTGTGGTCCCATCGACAACGCCCACATACATGCCGGTCGCATTCAAGTTATTCACGGCCAAAATGTTCGTGCCGATGTTGAGGACATTGCTGCCGACCAAGGCGCTTCGAGTTTTTTCGGTCATGTAAAGGCTGCCTACCCAGAACTGATCATGGTTGCCGATGACCTGATACCAGGGGATGGAACGGTTGAGCCCGGCGGCCTGATAGGGCATCTGATAGTCAATGGTGTCGGCGCCGAGGTGAGCGCCGGAACTGGGCGTAATATATTGTCCATCCATGACATCGATAAACCAGCGTAGTTCGTTGAGCTGAGTATTGTTGGCCGGATCGCCGAGACAAATACCGAAATCGAAAGGTGTCTGACTGTGCAAGGCGTTGATGGTCTTGACGGCGGCGTCGAGGACGTGAGTCGTAGAGAGAATTATCGGCGAATAGCCCGAGATATAAAAACCCCCGCCAAGAAAAGGCGCGCTCCAACCGAAATAGAGCGCCTGGGCCGGGGATTCTTTGTCGGTGATATGGACGTCGCTCATGGAGAAGAAAGACAAAAGCCGCGTCATATTTTTCGCTCCCGTATAACCGGCCGGCATCAGGTCGAACTTCCGGCCCTCGTTCGTGCCGGGCCCCAACTGCCACGCGCTGTAGCCATAAACTGCGTATAGGGGAACGTTTGACGGGGCAATCGGCGGGGTGCCCGGCGGTATGGCGACCGGTATGATCGTCTGTTGGCGTGTCGTCGGCACGGCACCGCTTCCGGAAACCGGAAGCCAGAGCAGAATCGACATGCTGATGACCGGGATAAGCGTTGATTTCATAGACATATTATTGCGTATTATGCATCTTTATGGAAGAAAAATTCGATTCTTGATCATCTTTCTTATCTTGGCCCTTTGTTCCTTTCTTTGTCTATGATATTGCTTCCGATGGAATCTGAACCTTCACCATCTCGTACCGAACAGATGATAACCCGATCCGGACATTCTGGCATAAAAAATTCGCGTAATAGGGTCATATACGGCCATATCGGTCTTGCCGTCATTGTCGTAGTCCCCGGCGCGCGCCACCATCGTCGAACCGCCAAATCCAGTCATACCCCCGGTCGTCGTATAGTTCTCTCTTGAGAACGTGCACAGCCACTGTCCACCGACGGGCTGGTAGGTCATGAAGTCGGCCTTGCCGTCCCCGTCGTAATCGCCGGCCACCGGCACAACGCCTGCGCCACTGATGGTCGCGCAACCATACGGGGCCCATCCATGGCTTGACAACAATACGCGCCATCTCCCGCTGGCCGGTTCAAATACGGCCGGATCAGTCAGGCCATCGCCATCATAATCGGCGCTGGCATTGAGCCAGCCTGCGCCGCCCAGGGAGACCCCGCGCGGGTTGGAATAACTCAAGGTCGACAGCCAGGTGGTCAACTGGCCTGACGTTGCATCGTATATGGCCGGGTCGGCTTTGCCGTCCCCGTCAAAATCGCCGACAACCGGCACACACCCATCTCCGCCCATGTTGCTCATCCCCCCCTCCGCGTAGGATCGTGCGGAAAATAGCACCGCAAGCAGGCTGGTGGTCGGATTATAGACCGCCGGGTCGGCTTTAGCGTCCTCGTCAAAGTCGGCCGAACATTCAATTCCGCCCGGCCCGCCCATGACCGCTCCATAAAGTTCGTAGCCACTGCCCGAGAAGGCCACGGTCATCTGTCCGTCCTGATATGCGGCTGGATCCGCCTTGCTGTCGCCGTCATAGTCCGCTGCCATCCCCCGCCAGGACGCCCGTAATGTGTAAGCACTGCCGCCATCCGCTCCACGGGTCACGGCCACGAACACGGCGCCGGTTGGTGCAACTAGGACGCGGCCCGCCATCGGCTGGATGGTTGCCATTAAACTGAAATCGGCATTCAGCACGCGCAGTTGCGGCATGGGTGTGCCCGTCAGGTTGAGTTCCAGCCAGCCGTTCCCAGACCGCGCGATGCGATACCATCCGATCGTGTCTCCAACCAGGACCGCATTGGTAACACCCGGGGCCGCGAGGCCGGGCAACAGGTCAACCGGACGATAATGACTGCCAAGTAACCGCAACCACTCTTCGCCGTTGGTGCTGACCACCTTGAGCGTGCCGGCATCGTTGCGCCCGGCGATAAACGGGAACGCCAGGCTGTCGTTCGTGGGGGAAAAGGTAACGTTATTGAAAAACAGGAAACCGTTGGAACCTGACAACGCCAAAGGTTTTACGACGTTCAGCGCCCAACTGAAATTGAACGGGTCGAGATCCGCATAAATCCAGGTAGACAGCGTTCGATTCGACCAGGCCGCCGACACCGGCGCCGGGGTAATGCGTTCGCCGATCATCGAAGTATTCCAATATTGGCCTTTGTTGCTGCGCGACATTAGCAACAGGTGTCCCGTAACATTGCTGAATGCGATCTGTGCATTCGTGTTGCCCGCTTCCCAGAACATGCCATTCACATGCGGCGCCAGGTTGGTATAGACGGCGGCCGTGGGATCGAAGGCGTTCAGGTATAATGTGAGGTATCCGTTATTGGTCGTGACGCGGATCACACCCCCTTCGCGCGCGTAATAACCCGTGATTTCATCCCACGGTAAAGGCGGGGTGTTCGTTACCGGACTATCGGGCAACGGCGCGGCATTGGTCGGCAAGGGTGTTCCAAACTTATCGCGCAACGCCAGCATCAGTGCGCGTTGGCCAACATTTTGGGCCGGCGCACCGCCGTTGCACAGCACGGCCACGCCCAAACCGTGTTCCGGCATAATCTCGAGATGGCTGTGAAAGCAAGCGGTGTCCCCGCCCTTGAAGCAGGCCCGGCCTGCATACACCAGCTTCGGGTCGATCACGTTGTCCCAGCCCAGGCCGGCACGGAAGTCACGATCCGACGAAGCCACGGCTATATTCGTGCCCTGGAAAGTCAGCATGGCCGCCAGGGTGTTGGTGGTCATGAAGCGCTGGCCCTGGATCTCACCGCCGCCCAGCAGCATCTCGATCGCCCGCCCCATATCGTTGGCCGAGGCATAAATCCCGCCGCTGGCGTGGACGTTGACGACGTCGTCCGGATACGCGTTGGTCCCGATCATGGAGCGGGCCAGTTTACCACCGAATCGGTTTGTATTTAATTGAAACCCGGTATTAGTCATGCCCAGGGGCTGAAAAACATCGACGGCCATTTGCGCCACGAACGTCTGTTCACTGAGCGCCGCCACCACGCCCTCCATGAGCGTGAAACCGTTGTTGTTATATGTATCCGAGAAGTTCGGGGGATAGATGGGGTATCCATCCGCCAAACCCTCCAGCACTTCCGTCCCGAAGCGCAGATCGAAGACGGTCGTCTCGGCATACGGGGTATAATCGCCCGGCAATCCGCTTTGGTGGTTCATTAACAGGCGCGGCGTGATGGTGGCAGCGCCGGGAAAGCGGGGATGGAAAGCAAACGTCGGCACATAGTTCGTCACCGGCGCGTCCAGATTTAATACTCCCCGATCCACCTGGCGCATGGCGGCCAGCGCGGTGAAGGTTTTCGAGACACTGGCGATGCCGTACACGGTATCCGCGTCGGCGGCTTGGCCGGCGATCGGGTCCGCCAAGCCGAATCCCGTGGCCCATACGATTTGGTTGCTGTCCACCAGGACCAACGCAAGGCTTGAGGCGCCGGTCGTCTGGAGCTGATTGGTGATATAAGCCGATAGGTCCCGAATAGTGGCGCTGTAGTCCGTTGCGGTCCCCGTCAGGATGGCCGCCATCCAAAGTGCCAACCCGCAGAGCGCCGGTAACAACCGGTGTGCCGGTCTCATTACGTGTTTCATGGCAAACCTCATTTTATGCTGAACATTTGCTAACCGATTAAACGAGTGATAATGCAAGAACTTGGTTTTTTATCCGCCTTCCATGAGAAGGCTTGTCAAGAAGCGACCGACGTGGCGGGCGCTGGTTTTTAATCCTGAGGCATGTCATGCTTCCATTCGCACTCTATAATGGGTCATTA
>Ga0247841_10008931_pt1 | contig 14195 bp, 7 predicted proteins | sample LaCruzMarch2015__2_FD_192410 | JGI IMG/M metagenome (GOLD analysis project Ga0247841, IMG submission 192410) | Freshwater microbial communities from meromictic Lake La Cruz, Castile-La Mancha, Spain - LaCruzMarch2015_18m | ecosystem: Environmental > Aquatic > Freshwater > Lake | place: Spain...
CCAATTCGGCCTTGGCTTCATCAATTCCGGCAACATCGGCAAAAGTTACTTTCTTGGATTTATCGGTAATCAAGCGAGCCCTGCTTTTGCCAAAAGCCATTGCTTTGCCGCCACCAGACTGCATCTGACGCATAAAGAAAATCCAGACACCGATAAGAAGTAGCATAGGGAACCAGGATACTAAAAGGGTCATATACCACGGAGAATCATCCTGTGGTTTAGCGGTAATCTTCACATTTTTTTCTCGAAATTGTGTGACCAGCTTATCATCTTTTGGCGTATATGTTTTAAAATCATTGCCACTTACCAGCTTCCCGCTGATATTATCACCTTGAATAGTTACTTCACTGATCTCGCCTTTATCCAGATGGGCGATCATTTCACTATAAATTAATTCTTTGATGGCTGTTTTCGGTTGATTAAAAAGCTGCCAAACAAGTAAAGACACCAGCAACACAGTAAGTACAAGGGCAATATTCTTCTGAAACGGATTCAATTTTTTCTCCTTAATAATTAATTATAACAACAAGATATACTATTCCGCTCTTAAAGGATAACGAAGCATCAGCGAAACTGTCTGATCTTTATAATAATATCTAACATAACTCAAATTATTTCTGAAAGCCACCGGCAAGGTTTATTTTGGACTTATGTCGATGCATCAAGTTAATAACCGTAGTATGCAATTGTCAAGTTGGTATCCGATGGAATATTGTGTTAATGTTTGTGTGAAGTGTCGATACCAAACCAAAAAAGCGAGTGGAGAAAAACCATGACGTCAGGTATGGCCGGAAAGCCAGATTTGAGGTGGCTTAGCGGAAGTTGTAAATTTAATGGAACCGTTGTCTCCTATATTCTGACTTAATATTCTGACTTAATAATTTCCAAGCAAAGAATTTTTATTGTTTGAGCAGAGATTTTAACCCTTTCACTCAGATGCATATTTTCTATCCAGATAACTGAGTCCTGATCTACAAGCAGCATAGTTTCATTGCGCTTGTTCCGTGGAATCTTCTGATTAATAAATAGCGATTTTATTTTTTGGCGCCCTTGCATGCCCAATGGTTGGAAACTGTCTCCATCCCTTCTATTGCGCAATATAATAGGTTGCTTAATTTTATCTAAATCTAAATAAACTTTAATTTTACTTTGCAGATCCATTTTATCCCTTGATGTCTTTTCTATACTGATCGTCCGGTTTGTTTCTTTAACATGAATTATGCCGGGAATGTTAACAGGATATTCATAGTCAACTTGCTTCAAATAAGCCTTATCTCGTGTAAGGATTAAATGATCATACTCTCGCCTAGCAACTATGGCGAGAGGTAGTGAAATTCTTTTGCCTGACTCCGCTGCCTGCACCAATCTCTCCAGATCCTTGATATTTTTATACGAAAAACCATTCTTTTCCGGGCTCAGGTTTTCTAATGCCTCTTTAAACAACCGTGAGCGGATAGCTGGTGCCAATCCCTTAAGATAATCAATATTCAGAGCTATTCCATCAGGCTGATTTTGAATATATGTTGATTGCAAAGCTTGCTTAACAGAATTGCTTATGTAATCATCATCCTGACACAGGATTTCAGCCATTTGCGCCAGATTTTCTACAATTTTCGGATTAAATTTTTCCTGCAAATATGGAATTAGTTCTGAACGTATTTTATTGCGTAGGTAAATGCTGCTCTCGTTTGAGCTATCATGGCAATAGGATATTCCTGTTTCATTTAAGAAGGCAATAATTTCACCTCTGGATACTTCAATCAGGGGACGAATGAACTTGCCCTCACGTATAGGCAGAATGCCCCTTAGACCCCCTAAACCGCTTCCCCGTAATAGATTTAACAAAACCGTTTCGGCTTGATCCTGCATATTGTGTCCCAGCGCAATCTTTTGCGCTTTGTAATCTTGGGCAACTTTATTTAAAAATTGGTATCTCTGTTGTCGATAAAAATCCTCAGGTGACAAACCTTTTTGCCGCAGCTTGAAATCCATTTTTCCTGATATGAAGATCAATCCCAACTTTGTCGCTAATTGTTGAGAATTTTTTTCGTCTTCATCGGAATGAGTACCCCTCAATCCATGATTGTAATGGGCTACAATAATATCAAAATTCAGTTCTTTTGCTATTTGTATAAGAGCAACCAGAAGCGCGGTAGAATCAGGCCCGCCGGACAGGGCTACAACGATCCGGTCTTTTTTGTCGAGCAGCTTATATTTTTCTATTGTTTTCCGGACTTTTTTTATCATATCTGATCCCGCGTCGCTTCGCTCCTGGGATATCCCTATGTGCTTTGCACAAGGGATAGTTCGTCCAAGAAATTTCAGTGCGCTACGCTTCCGAAACTTGGGACTCACTAATTCGACCTGCAAGCTTCAATGTCGTAGATGCCCTTCAGGGTGCACTTCGTTTCTGACGCTTAGGTCTCATTAGCAGAATAAAGTATTTACTTCCAAAAGATTTTCAACGTAATAATCAGCACCCAGGTTTAACAAATCCTGCCTGTTGCCCAGGCCATTAAGATAAGCGCAGCTTAAGATTCCTGAATTTTTTGCCACAAGAATATCATTCACGCCATCACCAATGATGACGGTTTTTTCTTTCGCCGTGCCATATTTATTCAATACAAGATCAACTACACGGGAATCAGGTTTTTTAAATGGTGTGGAATCAGAACCAATAATTTCCACAAAATATTTTTCAATATCTAATCCCTGCGCTATCGGTATCGTATACTTATACCTTTTGTTCGTCAGGATGATCTTCGTCTTGCCGGCAAAATTTATTAATACATCTTCGGCTTGATGGTAGAGTTTTGCATTGTCTAACAGATGGGTACTGTAATATTGGGTAAAAATATCGTGCGCATTTTCAACGAGTTTAGCATTACCCTCACCCAATGCTCTTTCGATGAGGCTATTAATTCCATTGCCCACAAAACTGATAATTTCCTCTGTCGTCCGCTCTGGCAGTCGTAAAGTTTTTAGCATGAAATTTATCGCTTGTACTAAATCAGTTCCTGTCTCCACAAGAGTCCCGTCGAAGTCAAAGATCATCAAATCTACTCTTTTCATTGTTTAACCCTGGATAAATTTAGTTTTTAAAAAGTATAAAATACTTTTCTTCTGGTGTTGATTAAATATTTATTGAAGATGTCAGTTTTGAACAATTGAGGTGTAATTGCCCTTTGGATTGCAACCCTGCACTAATATTTGTTTTGATACAATATTATTTAGAGGAAACAGCAAGCTCGGCGCTGAACTCACTTTCCAATCCATCGCGGTCAACTGCCTTGATAACGTATTTTTTCTCGCTTCCTTTTTCGATAGCGCTATCCGTGTAATTAGCAGATTTACTTTCAGCAATTTTTTCTGTGCTGAAATATTTTTTCTCGTAAACTATGTAATGAGAAATGTCCTGCCCTTTATTTGGCGCCCATAATAGCTCCGCTTTGCCGTTTTTATAACTACCTTTCAATGAAGCCGGAGGTTTCGGTTTAGGCTTTGTAGTCACAGAAATTATTTTGGAATTATCACTTAATAATCCGTCCTGATCTTCCGCAATAATTTTATATGAATATTTTACTCCATCTTCTAATCCGGTATCAACGTAAGCAGTTTTTTCCGATGTACCGACTTTAACAAAATCGTCCTTTTCTTCTAAAGACCGATATATATGGTAAGCTCTTATATCTTTTTCCGTATTGGCCATCCACGTAAGCGGCACTTTTCGAGGTTTCAAGGCTATACCTTTTATCCCCGTTGTTTTTTGCGGACATGGTTTAGTTTTGGCAAAAGCAACATCAGGAAGGCTTTCCACAGATTTTTTGTTATAAGTTGTCAAACGGTAATAATAAGTCGTATTGTCGTCAAGTGTAGCACCAACAGTACCGGCAATTTTCCCGCCAAGAGCCTCACCAAAATTTTCAAAACCACGATAATTATCAACATAACTGATATTTTCGCGGCCGGGAATTTTCTTTATCAGAGCATACTTGCCATCCTTTTCCGGCGAACAGTATATATTGTATCCTTCAATCTCTTCCTGCGTTGCGGCAATCCATGTTAATTCAACTTTTTTTGCCAGACCGCCACGGGCCTTGAGCTTCTGGTTTTGCGGTGGGATATCTCTGGTTATTGCCGAAACTATAGATGATGGACTTGTCTCCGCACCCCAATCATCTTCAATAGTAATACGATAAAAATATTTTATTTTATCCCCTAAATCATCTTCATCAGAGTAAGTAAAAGTACTGCCATCGCCGCCGGAAGAAGAAATTTGTTTAATTTTTACAAAATTACCATCTGCTTTAGCGCTTCGATAAATATTAAAAGCCGCGATAAAAGTTGATGTATTATTACTCCATGATAGCTTTACCTCTCTAATCAAATTGCTTGTAGCGGTCATGGAAGCAAGAATGGAAAGAGATGTACCTTTTATCGGATGACAAAAATCGCTTTCGATTCCTTTTTCGTTAAAGGCGATAATCTTGTAGTAAAATGTTTCGTTGTCAGAGACTTCCTTGTCCTGGTAATATATTTTCCCATCACGGCTGTATTTAAGTTCGCTTGACGCAAGTTTTGTTAATTCCTTATAAGCAGCTTCTTCATTTTTAGAACGATATATTTTGTAACCGGCCAATACTGATTTATCACCACTTTTTATGGGACTGGGCACCCAGATAATCTGAATAGATTTTGCCCTGCCTTCCGTTTTTAAAATTATCGGCGGATTGGGAGCAAAGTCAGTAGAGGCGGACATAACCTCAGTAAATTGTGAAGGACGACCGGATTTGTCAAATCCTCTCACTTTATAATAATAGATGGTGCCGCTATCCACGTTTTGATCAGCATATTCTTGAGTATCTGATTGCCCCAGCATTGCAAATGGTCCTTCTTTATCAAGAGCGCGAAAAACCGCATAACCGGCAGCAGCAAAGCCGGGGATTTCCTGCCAACGCAAACTTATTTTTTTTGTCCCGGGAAATTTTTGTAAATTCGGCGGACAAGAAGCCAATGATTGATCATCTCCATCCCTGGCGACTTTGTTAATTTCCTTGATAATCAACAAACCTAATTTGGTAATTTCTGTCTTCAGGGCTGCTTCGCCCATTGCCGCAGCCCGCCCGTTATAGACGACCTGCTTTGTATCGATTTGTATAACTTTACAATTTGCTGTAATGTTTGATCCTCTTTTTTCAACGTAACCAACGATTATAAAATCCAACCCCAGCTTGGATCCGATTTTAGTTACATTATCTATCTGATCATTTTGCTTAAGGTCATTGAAGCTCAAGAATGTTTCGAGGTCTTTGCGATCGAGTAAAGATATGGAAGCATTATCTTTAAGCGTGTTAGCAATCAGGTTGGTTACTTCTGTGCCTAATCCTGACGACTCCATGTTCAAAGTAGCAAAATTAAAAACAGATACTTTGCTGGCTTCCGCTCTATAGGCAAAGAAGAAAAGAATCAAAAACAAACTCAAAAGCAAAACATTTTTCTTTAGCATTTTATGTCCCCGAACAAATTCTATTGATCAGCAACTAATTTCTCTATCATCTCCGATGATTTTTGGGATATGTGTGTAGAAATTCCCTTTAATTTTTCATCAAAGATGGCTTTGGTATATTTTTCAATAGCGGCTTCAGTATTGCGGCGTTTTTGTTGAGATTGTCCCTCGTTAAAATATTCCAATTCCAGACTTTGGAAATGCTTAAGGATGCCTCTACCCATATCGGAAACTTTGTCATTTGTTATTTCATCTAAAACTTCGGCTTCTGTTGGCAACTCCAGCGGGTCCTGAATAATTCCGCCAATGGGAACTCCATCCTGATACTTGTCTTCCTTTACTAATTTGCCCGAAACTGTAGTAGTATAAATGTTTTCGCCAGTCTGTGTATTTACCAGTTTAAATGATATCTCCAGGAGGGCATTGATTTTGGCGACTCCCTGTTTGTAGGTTAATAGTTGATAATTCTTTTTCTTGATTGTCCGCGGCGGAGCGTTTTTCAGGTCCTCTTCCGAAGGTTGTCGATTAAGCATCAGCCAATCAGAAAATTCAGGATTGCGAACATCTTCTTCATCAATTAATACCTTAACCTGATTGAGACTTGGTGAATCGGTGTACTTAGTTGAAAAATGCAGTACATCTCCCATGATGAAAGTATCAATGCCTTGCATCTTGCCGACACTTTGCGCTGTTTTTATATCTACCAACCCCGTCTGGGTGAGTTGCATTTCTTTTAGTATTGATTGCAAGCTTTCGCGTTCAACAATCCGTAAATCGGCGCTGGCGTTTTTATGCAAATAAGCAATCAGTTTGTTCGCGGCGATTTTACCGGCATCCTTGTCTGAACTGGGAGAACTGAAATCAAATACGGCAATGGATTTGCGGATGCCTTTATTGATGTGATCTTTAGCTTCGATCATCTTTTGAAAAAGCTCAGGATAATTGGGGTTAATAGCTTCAATTTTTTGCATCCAAAATAAAGCGTTTCCCCACAGTTCTTCTTTACCAAGTTTATCCGCTCTATTTATCATGGCATCACTTGCATTTGCGGAATATTCTTTATACCTCTGATTATTTTGCCCATCCGGAAGATAATTACGAGCTCCTACCAACTTCTTCGTTGCCGCGTATAGCTTTCCCTGTTTAGTCAGTCTGCTTGCTTCTTCCAGAAAAATTTGACCTACCTTTGCCTTTAATATTTCCATTTTTCTGGCCATGGCTTCGTCCGGTTGCTGGTAGTCCCCCGCTTTCTCATACAGGATTACCGCGCGTTCCCAATTTCGGGCTGATTCGGCTTTGCCGCCTTCATCCATATAATAGGCTAAATTGTCTTTTTGTTTGGCATCGCGGTATTGTTTGTTCGTATCCAGATAATTGGGATTAACATCTATTACCGTTTTAAATGTCTCCACGGCCATTTTCCAATCTTCATTTTTTCCATAGTTAATCGCCTGCTGATATAAAATTCTTATGCCTTCCTGCCTGGCTCGAGATAATTTGCGGGCGCTATCTTCATAATTTGGCAATATTTTGCTGACCTGATTTAACTTTGATATTGCTTCAACCCAATCTTCTTTCTGCATATCAATTTCAGCCTGTTGATATAAACTCTTCAGCGTCACCTTGAGATTACTTAATTTCTCATTTATTTCAACTTGCAGCGCTTTTATTTCGGAATTGTTAGGATCCATAGACACCAGCACACCTGCATCTTTAGAGAGTTTTTCCAATACTGGAATACTCTGTTCATCTGACGCAAGGGCAGATTTTAGTTTTGTGATGCGTGTTTTAGCGGCTTCTTTTCTGGCGCTACTTAGCGCATCCTTAATTTCCTGATTTTCTGGATCTTCCCTTAAAGCATTTTCAAAATACACAACCGCATCTTCCCAGCGGCCATCCTTGATAAATTCCTGACCTTGTCTATAGCTGTCGCTGGTACCACCGCAAGCAATAACGCAAAACATAACAAATACAGCTACAATTCCGATGTAAAATTTTCTGTTTTTCATTATATCCTCCCTTAATTATGCTCTAAGATTTATTAACGAATAATGGAAACATCCACTCGATTGGGGCTTATTTCCATAATTTTCATTTTTGCATTACCAATAAGTATCTGTTCGAGATCATGAGCTACGGCTTGGACATCGCCTTCAACATCCAGATCCAGTTCCGCCTTCCCATGAGAAAAATAACGCTGATTTGCGCCTTTGAACCCTTTCACTTCTCCCGCCAATAATGACTTTAATTCCTGCAACTCTGTAATAGATTTAAGCCCGACAATCACTAATTTAATTGATGTTGTATTAGCTAATTCCGATGACCAATTTTCCAGAACGCCATCTACCAGATTGCGGGCTAATTTTGTGGCCACTTCATCTGTTAATTGCTTAAAATTATCTTTGGCGCCCGGGGCATCTTTTTGCTCGGCGCCGGTCGTAATAATATCACCGGTATCACCATTAATTACCTTGCCGGAAACAACAACTTTATTATGATTCATTTCGATATTATCAATCTTGAATGGATTGCTTGCTACTTCGACTGTACTAAGAATAATTATTTCCGCTCCATAACGATGGGCAATACCGGAAATTACCTTTTTCTCCGTGCTTTCCTGCAGACGTTCGTAATCTTTATTTTTCTTTACAGTCTGGGCATCCACCATTTTAAAACCATGAGCGATAAAATATTTAGTCATCGCCGATTCCGCTACTGCGTCCTTTGATGATTTTTCAGAAAAAACAAGCATCACCCGAGGCTTTCCTTTGCGCGCCATAATCAATTGGATGGCCGTCATTTTATCACGAAGTTTACCTACACTAATTTCAGCTTCAATTTCAATTTCGTATAAATCGCCGGTTCTTTTTTCGGATATAATTTTATAGGAAGTGATGAAACCCTTTGATTCCGAAAGTATCCGATCCATTTTTACCTGAAAGTTTTCAACATTGGTTATGCTGGTAACCATGACCCCGGCTGCCTGCTCTACAGCGCTTCGCTGAGCCTCATCCAGCGCTTTACTGCGGGCAATATCGACTAAGTTTTTGCTGATAGTAGCCATCCCCTGACCACGCACTTTGCTTTGGGCGTATAATGCCGTGGAGGACATAATCAGGAAAGAAATTGCGAATAAAATCAAACCCTTTTTCATAGAAACACCCCTTGGAGAATTCTACCGGATTCTTCTTAACTATGTGAACTTCATATACTTAAATAATGTATTTTATTTATTTGAATATGTACTTAAATTGCCCTCAAGTGTCAAGGCGAAATAAATGGATGCACCGATATACACTTTCTGATCCATACCAACACTATGGTCCCAGAAAAATAATAATGCAATTGATTGAGAGGTCGTGATTCACATCCTGCCTAGAATTTCTGTTACGGCAATCGTTGCAATATCCATGAATTTACTGGCTTTTACGTTATCCTGAGTGATCATGTCCATAATTCGGCTGAAGGAATTTTCAACAATAATTTCACGGTCATGATCAATACGCCTGATTCCGTAGCGGATACCAGCTTTCTCCTCCGCGGTCAGTTTGTTCATTAAATTTTTTGTTACCCAGATGGCACCATAGCGAGCAAAGTCTGACAAACGGCCAGCATAATTTACGGAGTCGCCCAAGGCAGTGAATTCAATACTGGGGGCTGAAGGGATCGTACCAAAATATTCATGCCCCTCGTTGATGCCGATATTAAGATAGAGTTCATTCAACCACCCTCTTCGTATTTTCCATTCCATATTTAATTTCTTAATATTTTCAGTAATTTCAAGCGCACAGGATATGGCATTCATCAAGTATTGGTTATCCCGTTCCTTGAGAAAATAGTAGAGCATCCCGTCTCCAACATGTTTTCCGTAGGTACCGTAGTATTTTTTGAAGGAACCTTCCACGCAGGCCCACATCTGATTGATCAGTTCAAAATATTCCTCGGGGGGAAGTTCAGCGCAGATCTGGACCGAATTCTGCAAGTCGGCTACAAGTACACAAAAGGAAACCAGTGTCGGCATCCGTTGTCTGAGTAAATCGTTAATTACCCTACCGCGGCAGGAAAACAGATCCATAATACCCTGAGCGGAACTTTCCACCGGAGCATGAATGAAGAGCGTGCCTTCACGGAAAACCATGTAATAAACATAATTGGAGATCCGGTTCCCCTGAAGATCGTATAGTTCCAGAAAAGCTTTGTTGACAGTCTGTATAGGATGTATTTCAATTTCATCGTATCTTGTTTTAAGGTTTTCCACCTCGTTGAGAGAAATACCTTCATATAGCTTGTCCAGATCAGACTTTTCTACCTTTTCCTTCACAAACCCCAGATGAAAATCAAAGAAATCGAAATGTTTCTGCTGATACCCAGATGCGTTACGCATCAGCAGACGTAAAATATTTCTTGCTGACAGTTCCTTGATAGCACTAATTTTTTGCTGAAAAATAGCGTCCGCAGCCGGCGCATTAATCCAGTCGATCTCAAAACTGTTATTGAGTAGATAGGCCGGACAATCGATATCGTTTATTGTCAAATTTAATGGCTTTATCGTTTCCTCCGGCATCATAGTGGAAACGGTCTTTTCAGATTGAATTAGTTTTTCTCTGGCGGGTGCATCTTCTGACTTTGGCATGATCGTTTCTCCTTCTGTTGTGGTTTGTTCGGGTTTTTTGAGCTTCTGTATAATAGCGCTCATAGAATAACCCTGTTTTTTCAAACTTTTGATCTGTTCAATTATATCAATTACAGTTTCTGGAAAATAACCGAGCATGTGTGCTCGAACCGAAGCCTCCCCGGGCTTTTTGACATCCGGTTTGGGAATCATGTTCATTTTAATGTAGTTGTTGAGGGTTGCTCTGGATATATTTGTTTTATCTATGATATCAAGGCTGCTTATCCATTTAACTTGTGCTTTCTGAGTATATTCGTTCATCATGATCACCTATACAGTCCATTTCTAAATTTAGACTAAGCTCAATTACCCTTAATCGTGAGTTACTTATACAGTACAAATAATAGTTTGTCAAGTATATTTATACTGTATAAGTGATTTATTTATTATTTATGCGAGGCTCTGTTGTCCAGACATTAATCTAATATATTCAAATCGTTACGGGGATAGACTTCCTTGTTTACGTAACTGACATTTGAAAGTGCTTAATAAATTTATTTTTTTCGAAAGGAATTATGTTCAGAGCCTTTATAATTGTGTAGAAACTTTGTTCAAAAATCAAGGTCTTCTTCACAATGGGCACAAATACATAAACCAAAATGGCGATCCATATCTGGGTCATGACAGCATGACCGGAGGTGCCATAAAAGGCCTTGAGGCTGATAATCTGATCGCATTTTGTGCCGGTGACTTTGTCTTCGGGTTGGGAGTAGAGGCGTGTTCGGCTGAAGTTTTTTTGTCCGAGTAACAAAGAATGACGAAGCTCGGTGGATCTTGTAGAGGCGGGCAAAATCCAGATACATGACTTTCAGAATTCGTCATTAATGTTTTCTAACTACAAAGTAATTCTGTTTCACTTCTATATATGGTCGCCACCACCGTTTATCGTGCCACGAATGGTGCCGTGTTCAGACGAACGTTTGATATTCTTATTGACCGTTTTTTTCTTTGCGTTTTCATCCTCGGCACGGTTGGCTACATCAGCTTTAGCACTGGTCTGTTTCTCTTGTACGACTTTATTTTCTTTTTTGACTATCTTTTCGGAAGCAGCCAAAGAGACGCTCGAAAATGCCACCAAACAGCACAAACATATCATTACTGCTAATATCTTTTTCATTTTCTTGCCCTCCTTTTTGCAAAGATATTGTCTTTTCACACATAATTAACTGAACAGTCCGTCCTACCTGGCCAGCAGATGGAATCTGACCGTAGATTGCAGACCGGTTTCGTCCAATGCACGGATAAAAATGGCATGACGGCCGGGTGTCAGCTTGATTTGCGCCTCCCATGTTGCCAAACCTTTGGCAACAAAGAAAGCTCCTTCTTCGCCCACACGAAAATCAACCTGCCCTACCTCCACGGAATCCTGGACAAAACCAAGAAGACTAATCGCTTGCCCTGCTGGAACCACCTGATCTTCCCCATGAGAAGAAATTATAATTCGCGGCGGATCGAGAAGGTCTTTCCCGTCCGTCGGCAGATAATCCCTGAAGCCTAAAGTACCGGCAACTGTCGGGGCGATGTCCACTATTTCCGTTACAGCTCGAACAAGATGCTGGCGTCCGCCCGGCGGGTTTAAGATGAGCAGCGGCACATGGTCTTCCACACTATCTCTGCGTCCATGCTGCCCCTTATAAATGCTTCCCCATGGTGCAAAGTAATAGGGGCTCTTAGCCTCGACAAGAATATCCCCGGAGCGCGTGGAGCCGGCAAAGCCCAAGGTACGCACGGTAATACGTTCTTCGCTGTCCTGCTGAAGCTGGATTTTCCTGGTAATACCATCATCGCCCCGCGTCAGCATGAAAACGGCAGGTTCATTTCCCTGGGTTACCGGTCCCAGATAAAAAATCCGCGACACATAAGGTTCTTGTATAATAAGAGTTGATACCGCTTCAATGTCAGTTTGAGTGGAAAGTGACTTCCATGAGGCTTTAGGGGTTTTAACTGAGATGAGCGCGGCATTACCATTGGAGTTGGCCATGACAACGACGTCAAAGTCTTTCGCCTTTTTGTCCAGATGTCCGTTCTTGTCGAGTGGCGTACGATAAGGGCTTTTCGTCAAGGCGCCATATACCTTTTCCGCGTCAATGGCATACTCGGTTGTACCGATCGTATCTGCCTGACCGTGATCAGCAACAAGAAAGATAACCGTTTCATCGAGAATCCCGCGCGCCTCAAGGGCTTTGATGAGATCACCGATCAGAGGGTCGATGTTCTTCGCCACATAATCGGCTTGCCGATCCCCTGCCCCGCCAACAGGTCCGGGACCGTGCGCATGGGACCATCCATCAAGGCCGGAGAGCCAAATCCCCATAAGCTCAGGCGGATCGTCGCTCTTGATCAGTTCCATAGCCTTCTTCATGGCGGACGCATCCATCAGGGCAAATTGATTGACAAAAGGCATGACATTAATGCTGATGATCGCATCGAACACATCGGGATTCACCACCTTATCGGCGCCGCGCCGCACAGGATCAAAGACCACAGCCGTTTTTGCCTTGCGGCCATTTTTCGTTTCCGCTTCCTTGAAGGCTTCATAAATCGTTCGAACCTTGGGAGACATATCCATGTCATGGATCGGGATACCTCCAAATGACCATGAACTTCCCAACCCAGGATCATCTTCTGTTCCATACTTTACATACTCCCTTGTCCTTCGGTATAGTGGTTCACCGGCGCCAAGGTTGCGGTCAAACCATTCATTCCCCGAAACACCATGTCTGCCGGGATAGACACCGGTAAAGATCGTCGTGTGATTAGGCAGTGTGACAGAGGGAAGCGCGGAGAGGCACTTCTCGACACGAACAACACCGCGATCCTTAATCAGACGGCTTAAATTAGGCAGCCGCCCATTGTCCAGACTGCTGTAAACTGATTCCGCCCGCAAAGCATCTACAACGACCACAATCGCCCGATCCCTTGTTTCAAGGCGCTTTCTTAACATCCGAAACGCCTGAAGGGCTTCCAACCCGGTCACCGGTTCAAGGGGCTTGAATTTCCGGGCATCATCTTGTGCCGGAGTAAAGAGGCCAAGGCTGCGCGCCAGATCAGCGGCACTCTGATACCAGGCATCGGCACTGACATCATCAAACCGCGAGGCCTTTCCCAGAAGTTGCGTGGGTAGCGTTTGATCCCTTGTCGCCCGTGTCAACAGATCTTCAAAAATGACGACAAATTCAGCACGGCTTACCGCTGCTGTTGGACGGAATGTTTGATCCGAGAAAGGTTCAAGACCTCGCACACCCAGGGCAAGAACGCGCTTAATATCTTCTTTATTGGGATTGCCGGATATGTCCTTAACAACAGGCGCGGCTCCCTGCTTTTCCAACGTCGCTTGCCACGTTGCCGAACCATGCAGTGCCCGAATCCTGTCTACTCTAAGTTCCTGAACAAGCAATGCAGCAAGCTCTCCCCGGTTCACCTTAGGCATAAGCCCTAGCTGTTTCCCCAAATCGCTACGGGGCACATAGGACTGAATGGTACGAATACGTTCGACCCTTATTTCAAGATCCTTTTCCGGTGAGGCAGCTTTGATTTTGGCACGCTCGAGCGCTTCCAAGGCACGGGAGAAATTCAGTCCGCGCTGAAAAATGGAGCCCAGCGAGAGAAGACTTTCCTCATCTTCCGCTCCCTTAAATTCAAGCAAAGCCCATTCCCTTTCAGCCAAATCAAATCCGTATGACGGAAGATTTCCATTTGCGCTTGCTTCCGCGATTATCTTGATAGTCAGTTTCGCGACCTTGATACGCTCGTAAGTAGAACCGGCTCTAATCATTGCTTGCCGAACTTCGTAAAGCGCCCGATCATGATTACCTGTTTTCGCCAGCGCTTGCGCTAAGCCAACGCGTTCATCTATATCCGGCAAAACCTTAGCTTCTTTCAACCAGCTTTCATGGAAGGAACTGATGAAGATATTGGGATCAATTATTGAAGAACTGCTCCCCCACTCGCTTATCTCGGCAAGCGCCATTTTTTCCGTCCATCCCTGCACCTGCATCAGGTAAATGGCTGTCATAA
>Ga0247841_10008934_pt1 | contig 14191 bp, 7 predicted proteins | sample LaCruzMarch2015__2_FD_192410 | JGI IMG/M metagenome (GOLD analysis project Ga0247841, IMG submission 192410) | Freshwater microbial communities from meromictic Lake La Cruz, Castile-La Mancha, Spain - LaCruzMarch2015_18m | ecosystem: Environmental > Aquatic > Freshwater > Lake | place: Spain...
CGTTGAAGCGGGGCAAGTACGCGATGGGTGTCATCGGCAATTTCGGGGCGGGCGTTTTCCCGGCGTCCTTTCACACCGACGGTGCGATCTACGAGAATCCGCCGTATTTGCACAGTGAATCCGCCGCCTCGGTACGGTACTTCAACGGTCGGAAATCGCTCTGTTGGTGGATGGACTATAAGCTCGACGTCCTGGCGCCCTGGGAGACCATGAGTCCACTGGAGATCAAGGAAGCCTACCTGGCCTTGCGCGACAACCTCCTGCTCTCCAGTTTCCATCTGGGCGGGATTCCTCCTTATACTTTTCTGGCCGGTGTCCCCCGACTTTATGAATACATGCCCGACCTCCTGGAAGCGGTGGCGACCGGCTGGGAACCGCTGGTTCCGGTGCGGATAGACCAGGCGGACAAGATCTGGCTGTCACGGTACGGCCGGGGCGTACGGACAATTCTCTGTCTCGGCAACACCTCCGACAGCGGCCTGGCCGTCAATGCAGAAGTGGAGAACTGCTTCCTCGGCCGGGAATCCCTGGTATTCGCCGGTCGGGCAGGAGAACCGGTGGTGCAGGAAATGGCGGATGGTTTCACCCGTTTCCGAAATCTGGCGATTCCTGGTCGAACGCCGGTGGTTCTGAAGGCCTGCGTCGGGTTCCAACCATCCGGACGCATGACGGCGACGGCTTCCCGTCGCGCCGACGAGTTCCAGTCCGTGACCGAGGTCGAGTTCTTGTCCGACGCGAATTTCTCCACGCCGGTTCTCGTGCCGGTTGCCGCCGACAAACACGTCCAGTCCATCTCCTTGAACGGCAAACAACTGATCGGGTATTCCCGGGCCGGCTCCGGCGTATCTTTCCGCGCATCCTTCAAAAAAGGAAAAAATTCTCTGTCTGTTATCCTGCGTTCGGAAACGTTTCTCTGTCAGGAGGCGGACCTGCTGGCTTTTCCCGCGTTGCATGACTGGACTCCCGGTTGCACCATTGTCTATCCCGGGGGCAACACGGAGGCAGAGGTACTCGCCCGGCATGTTCAGGACTACTTCCGCTTCTACGGCGAGACACGCTCTCCCCTGGTCAGAATCGAGATACCGGTGGTGACGGACGCGGAACGTCCGAAACAGGGAAACTTGATCGTGGTGGATACCGTGGGCGGCGCGCCCCGCGTGGCCATTGAGCAGAACGGCGCCGGAAGCGCACTGCTCCTGACCGGGAATGACTTTGAATCCGCCCGGGAAACAATATTGCGGCTCATGCGCGTCTGGGATAAGAAGTACGTTTGGTACGGCACGTTTCCGAATACCACGTATCTCTATATGTACCAGACCCCGGACGGCGATTACGCCGCCAAACGGGCCGGTCTGGTCGGTACGTTGCTGAAGTGATATCCCCACAGACACAAGGAGGAACATGGACAGAATCAGACGGGTAATCGGATGTCTGGGAATAAGCCTGGTTATGCTTGGCGCGGCCCGGTTTGCCGGGGCCGGTGATGTACAGAAAACGGCCGCTCCGGGCAAAATCGAGATTACCTTCAAGAGTGCGGCGGATTTCGAATATCTGAAGAATGTGACACCGGAGGTTCTGGAGATCAAGCGGGAAGGATTGTTCAGCGCCACGTTGTCTTCGCTCAAGGACGGAATCAACATGACCGGCGCACTTCTGTTTGATGAGGGAAAACACCAGGGAAAAGAACCGGCTGTTTATGGCAACGGAACATACAGCTTGGATTTTGTCGTCAGACCGGCGGGCGGATACTGGTTCGGGTTGATGCTCGGTCCGGGGACACCGAAGGGCAGTTTTGTTTATGCCAGGCAACCGTCATCCATTGTGTGCGCCGCTTTTTACAACGGAGGTGCATACACCCTCATCCTTGCCGTTGACGGAGAGAAAAAGGAAAGCAAGGGACTGGGTTCCTGGGTGTGGGATACCCGGTGGTATCGGATGACACTGATGGTTGAGGCGAATAAAGACATCACGGCCACAATCACCAATCTCTCCTCGAATGTTGTGGCGGACACCATTAAATTTTCGTCACCGGCCCCGCTCGGATTCCTGCCGGCCAAGCTTTACCTGGTGACGGAAACCTGTCCCCGGATGAACAATTTTCTCCGCCTGGGAAAAATGGTTGTCGCCCGGTGATTGATAATATTCGGAATATTCCCATCTTTGATAGAGGCTCCATTCCTTTCATTGCTCCGCATTCCGGCGAAGGAAGAAGAAGCAAGCTTTCCATCAAGAAAAGATGCACCTTGTTCGTCCCTGATTTCAGGTTGGTTGAATAGCAAGGGATGATTTGCTTTCGTGCAATCAAACTTCATGTGTTGCTGGATGCTCACCAAATCCTCGACGGTCAGAAAATTCGGGGAAATTCCAATGACAAAAATTGTCTTGAAACAATCACCGGATTGGTTGGTTATATCCAACAATCTTTTTTCCTATCAGATAACCAGGGAAACATCCGGTTTCCCGGCCGAAATTGCTTTCAACGGGGATAAGACGCCCGTGATGAAATCCGGGGTGCCTCTCATGACTGCTCAACGTAACGGTCGCAACATCCGTCCCTGTTTGAGAGGCAAATTCCAGCCCGAAATTATCATCGGCAAGGATTCCGTCCGGCTCATCTTTGACGATATCGAATGGCAGGACGAGACCGGGAAACCGGTCAAGGACTATCGGCTTGCTCTCCACTACGAGATTTACGAAGACGGGGTAGTCTTTGTAAAGACCTTTTTTTACGTCGGAACACTAAAATCCGGACTGATTAATAACTTCCTTTTCCAGGGAAACCTGCTTCTTTCAGAAAAGGAGAAGGCAAACTGGGCATACTGGACATTTCCGAAGACGAATACCGCCGAACTCATTCAGGCCATGGGTGGTTTTGAGCGTAATCTGAAGGAAGGAGAAAATAGGGTTTTCCCCGAAAAAATCCTTCCATTTGTCAGTTTTGACTTTGGTTCCGGCGAACACCGTGACCGACACCTGGAATATTTTGTGGAGTCATATAATTCCCTCTCCAACGATTACCATAATACCGAGACCGATATCTCCTGGAACAAGAAGAAAGCCACCGTAACCTGGAACTTCCAGAAACAACCGAAATTGACACCCGGCCGTGCTTACCAGTGGTCAAATACCTGGGGCTGGGCCTTGCGGTGTTTTCCGAACAAGAGAAAACATCCGCCATTCCGAATCTATCACTATTTTGACAACTTCACGCGCTATCCAAGCGAAAAAATAGTCAAACAAGCTGCCAGTCAGGGCGCAAATCTGTTTATTCTTCATGAAAACTGGCGTTTTGACATTAAAAACGGCGAATTTGCCGAAGACCGCTCTCTTTTAAAACGGACAATCAGGAATATCCATAAATGCGGAATGAGAACGGCTCTTTATGTGCGGGGCAATGAGGATGAGATAAAGGAGGATTTCGCCGCGTCTCTGATGCCATACCTGAAGAAAGATTGGGACGGTATTTATATGGACTTCGGCTCACCGGCCGCCTTCACTTCCTGTGACGAATTCTCTCCGGGTGGCAAGATCGCTTTCCGATTCCATTACAATCTGACGCGCAAACTCAGAGAAGCTGTTGGTCGGGACGGCGTATTGCTCAGCCACTCCGGTTCCTTCTTCTCTGCGGTTGGTCACACCACTGCCAACGGTTATGTGTCCGGTGAGCAGGAGAAAGGGCAACTTATTAAAAACAGGCTCCTGCATGCCTATTACGGCGGCATCTCGGTTGCTCCTTCCACTCTGTGGACGGCTGCGTTTCCCACCTACCGTACCAGAGAGTCGATCCCGTATCTGGCAACCGCGGCCCAAAGTCCATTCATTAATCTGGGCACTCAGATGCCCACCAGTTCCCTGGTGCACCCGGATGTGCCGTCGGTAATCACTTTTCAGCGTCCTCTGTGGCAACTCTGGGGGCTCTTTGAGGGGAAAAAGAATATCCATGTTTATTCGACGTATGAGAGTTCCACCATATTCCGCACGGATTCCGCTGAAACCGGCGCCTGCCTTCTGGTTGATGATAAGGGCGACTCTCTTCTTGTTGTTTCCAATTTTCTCGCAAAAACCAGAAGCGTTTCCGTGTGGATTGACTGGAAGAAGATACACCTGAAGCCGGGAAGGAATACCTTCGCCCTGAACAGCAATTATGAGCGGAACCGGTATTCCCGGGTGATTCTGGAAAACCGTTTCTCGGAAAAACTGGAGGGATTCGGGGTAACCGGATGGCTGTTGGCAAACAGCGCCGGCGGATGGAAGGCGAGGTTGGACCGTTTTGCTTCACCCTATGCCGTTTTTCCGAAAGACGAAACAAGATACCGCCAGAACGTTGAATTGGTACGGAAACAACGGTTTGAACCGCCTGCCTGGAAAGAATGTTATCTTCGCGTTACGATTCCAGTCTGGCCTAACAACTACGAAGATTCAATCTGGTGGGATCTGTTTGATAATGCGGTTGAACTCCGGGAGGTCAATAAAAACGGTTCGCACCGATCCCTGGGCTACATCAGTGCAAAAGGGCTGGCGAGAAAGTGGCCCGAAAAAAAGGATTATATCTGGCCGGGAATTTCCACGCCCTGGATACCGTTGCATAAAATCATCAAATCTCAATCCGGTGATGGCCCGGTTCGCTTTTGCCTGGTGACCAGACGGCAGAAGAATTTCGAATTCTATTCTTTCGTCCAGATAGAACTCTCACCGGTTCCCGGGCCGGATAAGCACGCCTACCCGATTGTCTATAATAACGAAATCGACCGTGACTGGTCCCGGCTCAATTTTGATGTCGGATGGGTACACAATATACGTCTCAGCCGGAATCGATGAAAGCATCAAGACGGAAAGAAGAGACTATAAATCTGTAGGTGGCGTAGTGCCCGGGGTGCGGTCAAAGAGAGCTTCATAACCAGTTGGGATCTGGGTGAGATCGGACCGCATGTGAACCTCGATCTGCTTTTTACGAAATCGTATCTTCCCCGAACCTCTTCCATTCTGTCCCGCCTGTTCTCCGCCGCCCGCCACTTTTGTTGAAGGAATTGCCACCGGCGATTACCGGGCAGAACATACCTGTCCGGATTACTGGATGCGAAATAAATCCGCCAGGGGCGCCTGGCCGCCGGACGGCCACCGGTATGATTTGATGAAAGACGCGCAAAAGGCTTTTCTGTGCGAAAAGTACAATCTGAACGGCGCCATTGACACGGAACAACCGCGGATCGCGCAACACCAGGCCGGCTGGAATGTCTGGTATAAAGAACGGGGAAGAATACGGATGTGACGCTCAAGGAGATGGCGAAGCATTTCGGGGGAATAACGGACAGCGGAGTTGGGCCGTTAGTACGGCGTTACCGTGATGATTTTCATGGCCGGTCTCCTCTCTTTTCATGCCACAACCGGGTGATTTCCTCCGGGGAAAGCGCGCGATCCCAGATGCGGACTTCGTCCAACAACGTATGTTCGTTACCGGCGCTCCCCAGGAGAAACTGTTTTGCAAAGAGATCGGCGGCAGTAAACGGTTTGGTGATTATCCCGGTTCCCGCGAGGACGCCGTCCGCGAAAAACCTCGCCGCGGTCGTATCCCACGCCATGGCCACGTGATGCCACTCTCCGTTTTTCCACGCGGCGGAAGGTGGATACGGAAGGTAAATATCCTTCCGGTCGGAGAACTGTATCGAGTAGTAGGTGAGGACCGGTTCGGCCTGTCCCCAGCGTTGCAGATAGATACCGGAATATCCTTTTCCCGGTACACCCTGGAAAAAAAGGTTGAAGAATTTTGCCTTCCCGGCGGCGCCCTGCCAGTCAACCGGCTGTATCCAGAATGAGACCGTTCCGGACGGGGCCGAAAAGTTCCCGAGATTCTGATAACCCAGTTCCGAGACAAAACCGTTCCCGCATTTCAGTCCCTTGCCCCTGATCCCGCCATCCCGGAAAATCGGTGCGTTGATCGGACAAATCGCAAACGGCTCCGGATTGCCGCGCGCGGAATCCGCGGTGAGCGTACCATCGAATCCCGCATGGAACAAAAGCCCCCGGTCGCTCTCCTCCGCCCCGGCCGGCCCGGGCAAAAAACACCCGACACACCAGACCGCCAGGATCAGCAGTTCCCTTTTTCTTTTGCACCCGCTCATCGCTCCATCCAGATCAACCGGTAGTCATGCCGCGGTATCCGTATTGTTATCCGGCCGTCGCCGATATCAAGGGGAGACTTGTTCTCATAGTTCTTGCAGACCGTGGGCGTGAATCCAAGACGGGAAAAATCGATCTTCACCCGGGCTTCCTTCTCATCCCCGAGGTTGACGATCACGGCAACCGCCTTATCCTGCCGCACCCACAGGGAAACCTTCACATCATCCTGCGCTGTTTGTGCGGGGAGATTGTTCTCCCAGTAAGGATGGAATACAACATCCGGCGCTCCGATGTCCAGTTCATCCATGAACTGGTAGGTATTGCGCAGACTGCCCACGTCCATGCCGTACGGGGGCCAGATCGGAATTTCGTGCAACAGCAGGAGGGCAAGTTCACTGCGCGCTCCCCGGTAAATCGCCGCCTGTTGTAACGCGTCATCAAGATGGATTTCGCTGAGAAACAGCGGCATCAGGCCGAACTGGCGGCCCATGATGTGCGCCCGGATGTAATCCAGGGGGAAATTATCAATGTAATCACGGCCGGCCGTGTCCATGAACCGTTGCTCGCCGTCAATGGCGAAGGTGGTGAACGAATAGCAGGGCGTCATCATTGACGTGGATTTATGCACGGCGGTGTAGTTCGGCATCTTATTTTCCGCGTAAAGCGCCGCATCGCGCCGTAGAAGCTCACGCAACGGGCGGAACAGAAACTCGCCCTGCGGTTGCCCGTCATCCCGGAGATACCCGATGCCGAGCGCGGGGTCGTACCGGGGGGTCACATACGCGTTGTCCTCGTAGAATGCGTGCAGGCCGCACCGTTTGAACACCTGGTCCTGCGCCCAGACCCGAAAATCGCGGTAACTGGCCGCCCCGTGCCCGCGCACCTTGTTCCATTCGCCGAAATACACCTCATGCTCCGGGGTAATCTTCGGATCAATGATGCCGCCGCATTCACGGTAGGAGAAGAGCGTCCAGCCCTGGCGGGCGTACTCGTCAATGATCGCTCGCATGGTATCCCAGTTTCCGGGGTACGGACTGAACTCCGTTGCGGTCATATAGAGGAAGTCAAAGGTGAAGTGTTTCAGGTTCTTGAGCGCCAGGGGTTCCTGTCCGCCGTTGCGATAGGGGAATATCCAACTCCGCCGGCCGGCCGGCAACGGTTTGACCGGCGTCGCCTGCAGGCCGAAGGAGATCGTTCTCGGAGACTGGAGCAGGAGAGGCTGGTTGATGAGATTCAGCCGGAGGACGACCTCGCCGGGACGGCGGATGACCTCGATTGCCGGTTTTTTTTCATCCAGGGACCAGCCGCGATCGGTCTCGCCGAACCAGGTCAAACCCCGATCTTCGTTGCCCAGCCAGAATAACGGCTTGAAGTTGCCATGCAGTGAGGTGTTGGCAATCCTGGTGCTGTCCCAGACGGTGCCGGTTCCGGCGGGTGTCACTCCCGCGTACACCCGGCGGATTTCGTCGGGAATCTCATGCAGGAGCGTCGCCTGCCCCTCCCGGAGGGGGATGTCGAATACCAGTCCGTCCACGCGCACCGGACGGCGCGGCACGATCCGCAACGTCAACCAGGCCATCCCGTCGTACTCGATGGCATTGGTCACTTCAACCGTCACCCCGGGAAACACTCCTGTGGCCCGGTAGGTTGCCTTGCCGGGGGCATGGTCAACGAGCCGAACCCTGCCGCCGGGTTGCAGGAGGGATTCCACACCGCCGGCCGTCAGCGCCAGTGAGACCGGGGCCGCCAGCAACGGTTCCACCGCGGCGCCCACCGTTGGCTCCTGTTGTGCGGCGGTCATCTGCGTGAAAAGCGCCAGGTCGTTGAGCAGGTATTCCCGGCCAAGAACCTTGATCCGGTCCGCGCCGTATTCGATGGGTTGGTATGGAGGAATGATGGGGGTGTGCATGCCGGCGGTCGTGCCGACAAAGGGAAATTGCCGCCAGAGGAATGGTGTGCGTTCGGCGGCCAGTTCATTCCCGGCGCGGTCCCGGAGTGTGACGACGATCTCATACCGGCCTTCCGCCGCGATTGCGCCGCCGACCGGCACGTTAAAATCGGTGAGCTTTCCGCCGCCGACCGGCAAACTGCGCGAGAAAACCGTCTGCCGTTTGGAACCGGTTTTTTCGGCGGTCAAACGTACGATCGAGAGTCTGGTGTCGGCCACCCGTTTGCGGTCTGGAAATTGCGTGAAATTGATTCCATCAACCCACACCCGCCGGCTGGAGGGAAGGTACCGCGCGTCCGCCTGAAACGCGTGTTTTATCTTCTGCGGGAAAACCGGGTACACCGGCGCTTTCAGAAAGGAAAACTCATTTTTAGCCAGCGTCTTGCCCGAGGTCGTGTCGGTCACCCAAAAGGCAAACGTGTTGGTATCGGCCAAACCCGCCGGTTCGTCGGCGGACAACCGGTAAATTTCTCCGGGTTTCAGTTTGACCGACCAATTCTTTTCGGCAAGCGGGTTTGTGCCGCCTTCCGGTGTTACCCTGGCGATGATGTTCAACGCAACGTCCCTGGTTCCGTTCACGATTTCGCCGTTGAAACCGAACCGGCCGTTGAGCAAGGGGGTAACATCCAGCAGGCGCACTGCCGGGGCCTGCGCATCGAACTCCAGCCGTGCTCCGCCCTTCGGCACATTGAGCGCCGAAGTGACCGGGGAGAGGGTCGTCCAGGCGAACGTCGCGCCCCAGATGCGGGAGAAGTGGGCGAACCATTTTGTGCCGTCGGGAATCTCTTTGACACCCAAATCCGCCAGGGGAATGGATATCTCCGCTTCCCATATATTTTCGCGCACCCGGTTTTTGAAACTCCATCGGCCGTTCCATGCGGTCTGCTCCATGATGCCGATCGCCGGCGCGCTGGCCTGGTCCAGGAGGATAAAATCCCGGGAGTTGCCCATGAACTGGTAAAACTTGTCTTCCGCTTTATACTCGCCGAAGTGGGGATCCAGGAAGAGTTCCAGGATGTCGTCGGCCGACCACTCGTTCTCGTTGTGCGCCATCCAGGTCCCATCGCGCTTGTCATAATTGGCGATGAGACTGGCGCCGGCTGGATAAACGGGGAGTTTGAAGGCGAGATAGAGATTCTGATCATCGCGGGTGACAAAGGCGACGATTTGGCGGACGTCCAGGTGCCGTTTGGTATACTCGACGAACCCGGTGACCGCCGCCGCATGCTTCCACTCTTCGTCACCGATTGTTCCGTCAATCACCGGAGCGACCGGACACCGGGGGACGGTGATCTGTGGGGCGATTGCCGCGAAGGCGCGACCGGTCGCCAGGAAGAGAAGGAGCAGGAGGACAACGGGAATCCTGTTCATAAACGTATCTCGGTACCTACGGTGTCTGTCCTATATGCGCGGGCGTTGCCGGGAATTCAAAGTACTGCGGCGCACAGCAGGCGGTCACCTTCACCACCAGTTCCCTGGTGTTGTGCCACTGCACATGGCCGTCCCCATACGCCCAATTTGCCCCCTGGGGCCCACCGGCCGTGTGGCAATACTTCTGCCAGTCACCGACGAGACACCAGTCCGGCCATTTCGAGTCCCGTGTCGGAGAGTTTATGAAACCGTACCCATTGCTGTGATTGCCCATATAGAGATAGGTGGATGACAGGGTATCAGTCACGCCGAAGGGCGAAGCGCTCGGACAATGGAGAATTTCCGGTTTTGTATTTGTGCAGGTGAAAGGGCTCGTCATATACCCGCTGTTCCAGAGCGCGATGAATCCGCGCTTGTAAAGTTTGGAGCCGGTCGGATCGCTATCATCCGCGGCAAAGTTGTACTTGAGAAACGGGTACGGCTGATATCCGCCGCCGACCGAATACGCCTGCGGAGGGAACCACCCGCCGAAATCCTGTGCATACATGAGATAGCATAGTGCGAGTTGCTTGAGGTTCGAAGCGCATTTCGCCTGCCGGGCGCGTTCCCTGGCCTGCGCCAGCGCGGGAAGCAACATCGCCGCCAGGATTGCGATGATTGCGATCACCACTAATAGTTCGATCAACGTGAAACCCGGCGCAGAGTGGGAACAACGTATTCCATTCCGCGCTGTCTTGCCGGTATCCCGCATTCTCATGATTTCCTCCCTGTCTGGTCCCGGTGCCGGCGTCCGGTGGAATAAACGTTCGGTGATTTGTCACGACTGATTCCCGTGGCACAGGAGACTGTAGTGATTGTACCACCTTCTTCAATTCCTCGTGACACCCAGGCTCCCTGATGCCTCTTCGTCCCTGTCTCCCGCAGCCTCTTTTTCCCGGGCACCTGCGCGAACAGGTTCACCAACAGCTGGTTCCCTGCCGCAAAGTATTTGGTGCACCGGTTTGCATTTTACTGCCGCACCGTTTTGTCAAATTGTCCACGGCCCGGCATTCGTACCATTTGACCGTATACTGTGCTAACATAATTCCAAGCCGTTCTCCCGGTTCGGCGATTGATCGTTGGCAATCAATTCCATCGCCCGGAGGACGGTCTTCAAAATTTCATCAGACTTTTATTGGACAGCTCCGGTTTCATTGAGTAAATAAGGGGAGATAGGTTGAAGAATGAAAACCATGTGTGTGTTTTTGAGAGGGCCCCGTACAGATGAAAGGACGCCCTGCCCCCAGGAACTCAGCCTCCCGTGATGTTGCGCAAAAAAAAGAGTCGAACGTTTCACGAGGAAAGGAAACGGAAGCATGAAAACAAAAGACGCGATCATTAAAGTGCCGGAGCCGCACGAGATCTCTTCGGACAAAGAGTCGTTCTCCCTGCAATACGAATTTTCGATACCGGATGACGGTTCATGGTTTCTGCGCATCGAGGCGGATAAAAGGCAATGCGGGGTATCGCGGTATTCGTATGTTGTGGACGACGGTCCGGAGCGGGAACTTGTCCATAAGCGGATGGTCGGCGCGCCGACCGCGCAGGTGGAGGGACGGGAGACGCTCGCGCTCAAGGCCGGACAGCACACGCTGGAGTTGCGGTTTTCTCCCGATCGCCGGCCGCGCCTGATCAGCAGAATTACCGAGGACTACACCAAACATCGTGCGTCCATCAAGGGAATCCGTTTTGTGCCGCAAGGGGAAGAAAGAAAGACCGTGGCCCCGTCCGGGAGCTCATCGCGGAACCTGCTCCTGCGGCCCGGCGACCGGATCGCCTTTTTGGGGGATTCCATCACGGACGAGGAATACTACCCGGCGCATTTCATGCGGATGCTCCGCGCGGCATACCCCGGGGAGGATATTGCCGGCTACAACTGCGGGATTTCGTGCAACCGGACATGGGAAGGATTGGAACGGCTTGAACGGGAAGTGATCGCCCTCAATCCCGCCTGGGTGATCGTCAACTTCGGTGTCAATGACGGCATGCACATGGGGCCGGAGGAGTATCAAAAGACCTGCGAACGGATCATCCTGGAGCTGAAAAGCAGAAATATCCGCGTGATCTGCACCACGCCCACGGGATTTCTTCCGGAGCGGGAAAAGGACGGCTGGTATTGTCATCCGCGCGACCGCGCGCTGGGGTTTGACCGGACGGCGGAGCAGGAGACGGGGATTGCGATCGGGTTGGCAAAGAAGCACGGGTGCCTGTGGGCCGATACGCGCAGGGCGCTGATACAGGCCGACTTTCCCCGGGACCGGCTCATGTACAACCAGTGGCATCCGAACGCCGAAGGAGGTCGTCTTATGGCGCTTGCCGTGTTGCGGACGCTCGGTTTTTCGGCAACGGACGCGGCGCGGACGGATGACCCGTTGGACGGGGAATGTTTTCGCATGATGGAATGTATGCCGGAAATTGAATACCCGTCGTGGGGCGTGACGCCCCTGTCACCGTCAAAACCGGTGCGAAAAAAAATGATCGTAGTGACATCCTTCACGCGCGATGCGGTGTATGCATTTTCAACGGATGGCGATGAAATTGCCCGGATACCGGTGGGTCACCATCCGATGGCGGTCGCCTACAGCCGGAAACGGCGGGAATTCTATGTGACATGCGAGGCCGTGGGGAAGATAGAAGTGATTGACGGGAGGACCTTTGCACGGAAGGAGCCGATTCTTCCCGGCGATATTTATCCCCTGGCGATTGTTTTGACGAAGGATGAAGATACGGCGTGGACCGGGAATTATTTTGCGGCGAGCGTGGCGGAGATTGACCTTGAAAAAAAGAGGGTGAAACGGACGATCGGCGTCGGCGCTCCCGTGGAATCCGTTTTTCTGCTCGATGAACGGCATCTGCTCCTCGTCGGGACGGCAAAGGAACTGGTCGTGGTTGATACGTCCGCCGGCGTCGTCATCAAGAATATACCGGTGAAACACGCAGGTTCATTTATCAAGCTCTCCCCGCACGAAATCGGCGTCGTTGATACGGCCCTCTGGCAGATGCACGTGCTGGGAATTCCGGACCTGTCGGTGCAAAAGATTATTCAGCCACCCGTTTCTTCCCGGGCGATGGCGGTGGACGGGGAAACGGGGGATATCTGGGCGGGGGACTGGCAGAAGCACTGCGTGGTCAGGATGTCCCGCGATTCTGGAACGGTCCGCGAGGTCGGGTCGGTGGAGTTTCCGTTCGGTATTGTGGTTATTCCCGAAGGGAGAAATTAGACATGCATCGTCGGATGATCAGCACGGTGATGGGTATGGTGGCGGCGGGATGGTGTTTTTTCTGCGGAAGCGTGAACGGTGCATTGGTCTTTGACGGCAAGAACGACTATGTTGTTGTGAAACGCGACCTGACCGGCGGCGTGCCCGGTATCACGATCTGCGCCTGGATTGCCGCCGGGAGCTCCTCCAATATTTTCAGTTTTGACAGCGCGCTTCTCCATTCGCATAATCTCGGTTTTTATCTGATCGGCCATGACGGCAGGGAGAGCGGATACCTGACCTGGAACCCCGATCCGTTATACAACGAATGGCAGTTTATCGGTGCGACCTGGCAGGGTTCCGTCGAAGCGCCACACCCGGGCGAAAGCGGCGCCGGGCAGGGGATCGGCAAGATGCGGCTCTATTTGAACGGCGTCAGACAGCAGGACGAATTAAGCTTCGCGGGCGGCCCCAAGGGCCGGTTGTATGGAACACCCGAAATGCGCATCGGCAAGCGGTTCAACCAATGGCGCGATTTCTACAAGGGGAAAACGGAGGACGTACGGGTCTACAACCGGGCGTTGTCCTCCGATGAAATGATGCGGGTGTATCAATCGGGCGGTTATGACGGCGTCACCGATGGGTTGATCCTGCGGTGGGCGCTGAACGAGAAGAAGAAAGGCGGGATCGCCGCGGGCGCCGACACGATCAGGGACGTCAGCGGCAAGGGGAATAACGGTACGCCCCTGGGTGCGCCGGTCTATTTGTCGTCGGAGGAGGAAATCGCTCAATGCCAAAAGGTGCGTGATCGGATCGGTTCCTGTTTCAACGTCAAAAACGGATCCGCCCTGGCGTCGTTCAAGCCGAAATATGAGGAATTGAACCAGGCGTTTGATCGGATGATGAGCAGAGAGGAACGGTTCGCGCATGTCGCCGATGATCTGCTGAAACGGTATGAGGCGCTTGAAACGAAAGTGAAATTCGAGATTCTCTTTATTGAATGAACGCTCTTGGGCAGACAGGCTGAAGGGTGAAGGTTTCAGGGAAAACCCCATGCTGAATCCTGACTTCTGAATTCTGTCGTTATAGAACACGGGAGGTCGTGAATGCACGTGAAACGGGGAATCATACTGCTGGTCTTTCTGCTGGGAGCGCAGTGGGGTATGAGCCGGACGCTGGTGGACTACGGGCCGAAATGGACGGCGCCGACGGATGAGTATGTGACGCCGCACATTGCATGGCTGAAACCGAACGCGAACGGTCCGATGCGGGTGTTGTTTATCACGGCCCGCGGCACCTTGCGTGAGATTGTGGAATTGAGACAGCGCATGGATATCAAAGCCACGGTCTTCGCCATGGATATGATCGAAACCTTCTATGAAACCAGGGAAGGTATGTACTTCCCCGGCCATCCGAACCAGGAAGAGATGCAAAAGGATCTCCTGGCCAAACTCGATGGAACGTTTGATCTCATCGTGCTCGGTCCCATCAATTGGAGCGCCCTGCCCATGGAAGG
>Ga0247841_10008935_pt1 | contig 14190 bp, 22 predicted proteins | sample LaCruzMarch2015__2_FD_192410 | JGI IMG/M metagenome (GOLD analysis project Ga0247841, IMG submission 192410) | Freshwater microbial communities from meromictic Lake La Cruz, Castile-La Mancha, Spain - LaCruzMarch2015_18m | ecosystem: Environmental > Aquatic > Freshwater > Lake | place: Spain...
AAGAAGACGACGTTGATAGAACTGATGTGTAAGATTCAAGAACACGAGAATTTCAGCATGCAGTTACTAAAAGCCACAAATTGAATACTAAGTTATTTTTGTCTGTTTCATCTTTTTTGATTTTTTTTCTAAAAAATCTTTGTTGTGTGAGAACGCTATTAAAAAAGTTTAAATAATAGTTTTTAGTAAGAAGACTATGGGAAGAAAACATAAACACAAGCACTACCATAAACATTATTCTAAACATTTTGAAACTAAGTTTGATGAAAATAGATGTGCGTTCTGCGGAAAAGATTTTGGAGGATTACCTCACAGATGTAAATATTGTGGAGAATCGCACTGTTCAAGTCATTTATTGCCTGAAGACCATAAATGTATGGGATTAAATCAACCAAAAAATTTTACCTTCTTTAAAAAAGAAGAAAAAAGTCATTATCCGACCTATCATTCTCCCGCATATACTCCTCATAAAGAACATGGGAATTCTTGGCATTCTACACCAAGAAGACATTCATTTAGACTTCCAAGAATGAGAATTAACAGATTTTTTACTGCACTTTTATTAGCAATATTAACTTATTTCTTAGCCAGGTATTTTATAAACAACAGTTTATTTCTTTGGTTAGAAGCGGGAGCTTGGATTTATTTTTCATTTATAATTTATCGTAGAGCTTTTAGATGGGCAAACAGAGTCAGTATGGCTGATGATTTAGCATTTTGGGGTTTGAGGATACTTGGTGGAGCAGTTTTTATTGTAGGAATATATATTAGTTTTTTTACTCTGCTTGCTTCTGCATTCACAAAGAATTCTGCATCTATGAGTATTCCAATTTTTTCTCTACTTGCGGGTTTAGTTCTATTAGGTCTATTCATTGCTTTTAGAACGAATAGAAGACATAATGTTGTTGGTATTTGGGGAGCTTAGGGATTTTTTAATTTTTCTTAGAGAAAAATTTTGAGAGTGCCTTGGGTCTGTTGAGAAAGTTTAAATAATGGGCTTTATTATAAAAAATATGAACGAATTAGACAACTCTTGGTATAGGGCATTGAAATTTCTTGCAGATAATACTCGTGCAGAAATCATAAGTTCTAAAGAAAGAGGGGAGAAGGATTATGAAGAAAATGTTCCATCAACTAAAGAGAATCCTATTGAACAAACTTTAAAAGAATTTGCCTACATAGAATTAGAAAAAAATACAAAATGGATGATAACTCAAAGAGGTTTACAACAACTAAGAGAATTGGAACAAATAAGGCATAGAGATTTAACTATTTGGATATCAGGATTAGCTTTAGCAATATCTATCTTTACCTTAGCAATTAATCTTGGTTGGATTAAGTTTACTTAGTTTATTTGTATAATTAATCAGTATTACTAACTTTTTATTTAATCAACTTTGAACAAAAATTTGTAATATCAATATTTTTAAAGTTGGAATGCATTAAAACTCCATGGATTATAATGAAAGTTTAAGCATATCAAAAGATACACAAAAATTTGTAAAAGATTTATCAGAGTTACCGCCTCAAAAGTGCCATCAAGTTCTACAAATGTTGTCTGCATTAGAAAAACAACAATATGCTGAAGCAAGTCTAGAAAATAAAAGAGGTTGGAGATACATGTGGCAAAGAACACCCAAACCCTATTTATTGATGCTAGCATATTTTGTTTTTTTGGCGCCAGTTGGGAGTTTTGGTTATCAGGCTTTTCAAAGCTTAGGGGATAATTTTAAGACAGCATTTTTAATTAGTCTAACCTCTATCTTAGTACTCCCCCTGTTAATTGTCTTTTATCTAAGTTATCAATATATCAAAAATAAAAAGTTGGAAGAAATATCTTCTCTAAATGCAAAAAATGATGAAGAAGAATTGAAAGGAGGTGAAATAAAATGAATTGGTGGAAAATAGTTATAGGTATTGTTGGGGTTATAGGTGTTGCTGTTCAAATGCCAAAAGATATTGGTTCTTGGATTGTAGGACTTGCATTTTTAATTTTAGCTATTTGGGGTTTTACTTCTGATAAATAAACTAACTAAAGACCGATAATACAATGAAAAATAAGTTTTTCTTTTTTTAATTTTTATTCTTCCTTCGTCTTATCATCTTCCCAAACATCAAAGAATTGCAATAGCTCATGTATGCATTGGTCATATTTTTCTAAAAGTTCCTTATCTAATTTTAGAATTTCTTCATTTTTTCTTGGATTTTGCAAGTAATAATCTTCCTTGGTGGTTTTTGACCAACACCACTCCCAATGAGCAACTTTGTTTCTAATTTCATTAATAAAAATAAATGACCCTATGACTTGCTCTTTTCTGCACTCTCCATTAATTGTCCATTTGAGATTTTGAATTATCTTCTTGCATAGTTCTATTTTTTCCCTGAATGTCAACAGTTCTGTATTGAAAATCCAATTATATAGTTCTGTTCCTTTTTCGTTATCTTTAGCAAAATAGTTTGAAATAAAATCTGTTAAATATCTTTCAATAGTGGTAGCTTCTGCTAAAATTTCCCCCCTTATCTGCCTACTTTCATCGGGTTCAGCTACATATATCATACAAAACTCAAGAAGATAAACTAGATAAGTGTTGCGTTTTAAAATTATAACTGGGGAAGATAAGTTTCTCTTAATTCTTCATCCAATTCTGCGGGATGAATACCGGGGGTCTTATATCTCCTCCCCCGCATCGCACGAAAAAACTTCCCCTAAAAAGCATCCCCACGCGGCTTTTTCGAGATGAATAAAAACTAATCGAGAGAACTAACTTTGCTTATACACCTTATCATGATGCTCGAAATCATCAAAGAAGATTTCGTTCTTTGCTTTGTTCAGTCTGAAAATCAAAACAAAATGGCCAATATGAACTCTCTTTGAATCTTTCATATTATATCTAAGGTTCTTATAATGCTCAACATCATAAGAATTTACTATTTCGCTAATTTTTTTAAGAAGCTGTTCATAAAGGGGCTTGTCTTTTCGTGACAGCTTGCTCATTATATCTTTGAGAGTATTGCTTATCTGAAAATTATACATTGTTCCTCTTTTTGCTATTAACTTGTAGCTTTTCTTAAATCTTCAATAGAATTATACTTAATATATTTTCCCTTTCTTATCTTTTCTAATTTATTTAGATATTCGGGTTTTAATTCCGGCTCTAAAAAACTTTCAGAATAAATTTTAACCATTAAAGCGACTGCCTCGCTTTTATTTTTTAATCCGAATTTAGCTTTCACTATGTTCAGAATTCTGTCTTCATTCTCGCCCATGTCTATTATACTTTGTACCATTTGTTATGTTTTATAATATATTATAATAAATCATTAGGTTTCATTATTTATAAAGGTTTTGGTTACAATGCTCATCGCAACCCTTAAATAACCCTTGCCTTTCTTAACATCAAGAGGTGTTCGTAAAAGAACACGTTAGTTCTTAGAAAACTTAAAATGACAAACCAAACTATAATCGGAGTACATCACCATGAACATAATTTGGGTGCCTTGATAAATTATGTGACTGCCGAATATGACACTCCAAAAAGACTCATGCTTGAACTTCCACTCTACTGGAGAGAATTGAAGGATACACCCATAACTGAAGATAGTTATTTTTACACCCTAGCAGAGACTTTTGAAAAAAGAGGTTCAGAAATAATAGCCGGAGATATTAATCATGGTTTAATTGTTTCAAGAAGCCTATGTGATAGGGCTAATCAATCTCTTTCTAAACAGGCAGATAACTGGCCAGATTTATTCAATCTGATAGGCGAGAGGCTGTGGCTTAGATTATCTTCTGAAATAATAGTACGTTGGAATTTATTGAACCCATATAAAAACAGACAAAGAGATTATGGGATGTTAAAAGTTTTAGAAGAAACTAAACCTGAACTTACAATAGTGGGAGATTCTCATGCACAGTATATTACAAGAAAACGTCCTGATTTAGACTATACGCGATTTAGATCAGATACATTTACAGAAAATCTAACAGATAGTATTAATATGTTTACTATAAAAAGAATGTTAGGAAAGCGTCCTCAAAAAAATATTGTTGTAAAAGTTTAATACAAGCAAAATGACAAATCCAATCATATATGGCCCCCATCTATTTCCCTATGGTCCTGAACCATACATAAAAGCAGACGGCCTAGGAATTAGTACTGAAAAAGCTCATGAAAATATTATACAAACATTAGTTGCTGCGTTCAGCAATAAAAATCCTGGCACAATTCAATCTCAATTATCTAAAAGATTGGGTTTTGATTCAAACAAGCCCGTAATTCTTTCTTTTATGAATTGGGGTGATATGCAACTTGTTTATCTTACTGTTTTATCAGAAAAATTAAGGGTTGCTACATTAATCAATCAGCCACATATGCCCTTAGGCAGAGTAAAAGAAGAATTTGATAATCTTGAACAGCTTGTTAAAATTGACCCCCGATTTGTTGTTAAACCTCTTGCCTATTTTGCCTTAAAAGAAAAAGGACATGAACTTTATGCTTCCGAATATGTGGATAATGCTAGGTGTGTAGCAGTTCATAACGGACATGGTGTTTATGATCCTCTTCCTTATTATCACTTTGACAAGTTTTCGCCAGAAGTTAGTTCAGCAGTGAATTCTAGTATGATTGCACTTCTTGTTAATTATTATGATTCGGAAAAAAGAAGAGGATTAGCCAAAACACAGATTAGTGGAAATGACTTTATACTTACTAGAAACTTCAAGAAAGATAATCCTAATATAGTACAGCCCAATATGAAAATAATTGCTGCCAGGGGTTTTGTCGAAGCTTCAATGGATGAATATGTTAATATGATAGAGCAAGAATTTTTACTTGGGACCAATCGTAATGGACGAGATGTTGTTTCAGGAAAAATCAAAGTTAATCATAGTTCGAAGCACAGAATGACTCCTTTAGAAATTGAGAGAGGGATTGAAATGGGTTTAAGATTGAGAAAACAGCACAACCGCCAATGATAAAAAAGGATAGAATCAAAAAAACTGTAAAAATCGCCGGCATGCTCGCCGGCGCATGCATACTTGCACAAGGAATCTCACGCGAGTTTTTCCCTGAAAAGGCAAAGAATAAAGAAGATCTTGTTAGAATTGTGAAAGAAGAAGAAAGTTCTATTAGAAGAGATAATATTCCCAGAAAAATTTATTTGACATATGGCGGTGTAGAATGGGGCACAGCGGGCTCAGGCAGTCTTGGAGATGGCAATTATATTATAATATTTGACGGAGAAAAAAATAGAACTGTCATTCGCCATGAGCTTTATCATATTTATGCAGGACACTGCGATAAGGCAGCTGAGAAAGGAGAGAATGGCTGGGATAATTTAGGGGATAGGGTGAAGGATGAGTTTAGAGCGAGGATGTATGCGGATTTTGGGCTGAGACTTTGAGAAAAGATTAATTCAAATGTTTCCCACAATTAATTAAAACTATCTTATGATTATTATCTTCTTTAATCTCGAATATGCTTAGACCTGTGTTTAGGGGCTCTTCTAATTCATTTATCTTATCTAAATGTTTATTCATGATTATGGTTGTCAAAACTCTTATAAGCGCGCCATGTGACACAAAAACAACAGTCTTTCCTTTATATTTTTTATAAGCATCATCCAATATTTTTTTAGCTCTTACTGCCATAACCTCTTTTTTCTCAGTATCTCTTGGTTTGCTCCAATCAACTTCCTTGAAAAACTTTCCAGTAAGACTTCCCTGATTTTTCTCTCTTAATTCTTCTACAAAGAATAATGGAACATTTGAGTGATATTTTGCAATTTCCTTTGCAGTATCTGATGCTCTTGTTAAATCACTAGAATATATAGCATCTATCTTTTCATCCCTTAATCTTAATGCTAACTTTTTTGTTTGTTCTATCCCTTGTTCTGTTAATTTGCCAGGCAAGTGTCCTTGCAGAATACCTTTTTTGTTTTCCTCAGTTTCTCCGTGTCTGACTAGTATTAGTCTCATAATTAGTTATAGAATAATATTCTTTTAATTCTTTTCCATCATCACAACCCTTAAATAACTCATGCCCCTTTCTTAAAATATGGTTCTAAAAAATCCAAACGAATATCTTAAAGGTAAGACAACGGTTTATTTTGTCAGACACGGAGAAAGGATACATATTCCTAACTCACTTTATCCTCATGATTTTAGTTTGACTCCAAAAGGCATCAAACAAGCAAAAGAAGTTGCTAAGAAATTTGCTAAAATCAAAGATGAAATTGATGTTATTTATACTAGTCCGATGAAAAGAGCCTATGAAACTGCTGTTGAAATTGGCAAGAAGATAAATAAAAAACCAATTATTATCCCCCATTTTGAAGAAATTAATAAGATAATTGAACATCCTAATTTTTTTAGTCTCAATTATTGGAAAGCTAGAAAAGAGTTTAGAAATAAACAAAAGATATTTGATAGAATTTTAGAGAAAAACAAAGAAAAAGTAATTGTTCTTGTGGCTCACGGGAGACTTAATAGAATGATTATTGGAAGAAAAATTGGGCTTTCACATAAAAAAAGTAATATATTTGATGCACATAACTGTCATATTACTCTCGTAAGATTCAAGGGTAAGAAATTAGATTATATTCATTGTGTGAATAGCAAAGATTTAGTTGAGCAATCAATTAACTTTTATCATAAACCTCTTTCGCGAGCCTAATACTCTTATTTTACACATAACTCTTAAAAACTCTTTATCATACAATTATTAATAATGAATAAAAAACAATATCTATTTTTATGCCACCATGGTGCAAAACGAAGCCCCACTGCTGCAAGTGTTGCTAGAGAAATCGCAGAAGCTAGAGGATTAGATATTGAAATGAATTATGGTGCAGCAGATGCAATTCATTCTGGAAATGCAGAATACATGACAAAACATCTTGCAAGATATGAAAAAATAATCGTAATGCAAAAAGATATTGCAAAAAAACTTGGTGGATTAGGAATAGAAAAATCAAGAATATTCTGTTTGAATATAGGCGATAATTATGAACGTCAGGATGAACAATTAAGAAAAATTTTAAGAGAAAAATTAGATGATTTAATCAAAGACTCTAAATAAACCTGTGATGAATATTTATAGATCATCTAAATATTGAGTTATTTCTTAGGCAAAAAACCTAAAAAGAATAGGAAGAATAGGAAAAATAAATAGTATAATCTAGAGTTTATGTTTCCCATAAACCCTAAAAAACCAATAAAGCCTATAAATCCAAGTGGATTGTATTCTTGTTTCATATAAAAATAAATGATTAATTATTTAAATATCTTACTAAACTATTAATAATCATGAAACTCGGAAAAACCCTATACCTAACTAATCGAAAAGATTGGCGTTCGTGGCTCTCTAAAAATCATAATAAAGAAAAAGAAATTTGGTTAGTTTATTATAAAAAATCATCAGGTAAACAAAGAATCCCATATAATGATGCGGTTGATGAAGCACTTTGTTATGGTTGGATAGACAGCACAGTTAAATCAGTTGATAAAGAAAGTTTTGCTCAAAGATTTACACCACGTAGACCTAAAAGCATACTTTCAGAACTTAATAGGGAGCGCATCCATCGATTGATTGCAAAGAAAAGCATGACTTCCAAGGGTCTTAATGCAGTTAGTCATGTATTTAATAAAGATCATAAAAAAAAGAAACTTGTAATTGCTTCAGATATTTTAAAAAATCTTAAACAAGATAAAGAAGTTTGGAAAAACTTTCAGAAGTTTCCTGAATCATACAAACGTATTCGTATAACTTGGATAGAAACAGCCAGAATTCGGCAGGATACTTTTAATCAGAGACTAAAATATTTTCTTAAGATGACTGCAAGGAATAAAAGATTTGGAATGGTGCAGTGATAAGAGTGAATCTATGGTTATGATGCAGATTATATACATCCGATAATAGATTTATTTTTAAATGAAGTTTCTTATTCCTATTAATACAAAAATAAAAATGAACTATCAACATCCAAGTTGGAAAAGAACAAAAGAGATAATTAATGGAGGATATCACCGAATTTACTTATTAGTATTTGGGGCAAGTCTTGTTTTTGGGGGTGTGGCAATTCCACATTTAGTCGGGAATCCTAAAGAAGAACAAGTTAAACAATCAGATTCTATTCAAATAAAACCTGAAGAAACAAAATCCGAAAAAGAAAGAAAATACCTTCAAGTCTTAGGGGTACATTATTGGGAAGTTCTAAACTTAGGAATAAATACACAAACTGGAAAGAGTGCATATCCGGGAATAGAAGAAAAAAAAGAAAAGGCAAGACAGATTTTAAGAAAACATGATTCAAACCTGGAAATTGGAATAAATAATTATATTGTTCAAAGCACAAATGAATCACGCAAAAAAAATCTAACTGAAAAGGAAAAATGTTTAATTTGCGGTGAAAAATACAGGGGGGCGTATTCTCTCTGTGGTGTTTGCGGCTATGTTTATCGTGAAGAGTTTATGAAAAAAAGGTAGTTTTTCTCAAATCAAGCATAACAATCTTTCACTCTTGTCGTGTCAATAAAAATTTCTTTTAATCTTTTGCTTCTCCTTAATTTTTTCAATGCCCTTTGCTCTATCTGATGAACTCCTTGCCAGGTCATGTGTAGGATTTTTGCGCATTCTCGAAGGGTGAGGTATTTTCCGGAGCCATTAATTTTATATCTCTTATCCATGATAATTTTTTCCTTTTTATTTAATCTTTCAAACGCCTGATTGATTTCTTCCCTTAGGAAATAATTTTCCGTATTACTTTCAACACTCTTTGAATTTTCATCTTTTATAATATCCATCAAAAATACTTCTTTGTCTTTTCCCGGTATTGGTTCTTGCAATGAACTCACTCTCAAATCAAGAGAACGTTTTTTTCCTACATTTTTTATGCCTGTTCTTTTCTCAATTTCAATTTCTGAGGGAGCATAATCCTCTCCTTTTTCCATTTTTATTTCAAATATAGCATCTGTAATTTTATTAAGTTCATACATAAAACTAATGGGTCTTCCAAATCCTCTTCTTGTTTCAGATAGATACATTATCATAGCACCCCTTACTGCCTTATGGGCATAATTATAAAACGAACAACATCTGGAGTCATAGCTTGGAGCACATTTTACTACTGCGGTTTTTCCTTCACTGATAAGATCTTCGAAGTCTCCGTAGGAGTATTGCAAAAATTTAGAATATACCCCCGCTATGCTAATAATCATACCCATATTCTCTTTAATTATTGTTTCTATACCTTTATCTTGAATCATATTAGTTTGCTAGAATTCGGCTTCTAGAGGCCAACACCCCTCTGCTAAAATAATCAGGAATTATCCCTATAAAAAGGCTTTCTTATCTCCTGCTTTTTATTCTGTATAAATCGTCTCTGTCTCAAAACCTTTTTCTCTAAGATACTCTTCAACAGCATAGATATAGGCCGAATTATTTTTGGGAATTTGATACTCAATTATTAGTCCTAGTTCTGGTTCTCCAATCAGGGGAAGAGTTTCATTTTTACTGATTTCTTCAAGAGAAATTTGAAGAAATTTTATTTTTGAATAATCATTCTTATTAATAATCTTAGTATTTATACTTCCGTTAATAACAAAAACATTCGCAAAATCAGTACCATCTATTGATAATTTAATAGTATTGTCATCATAATTAATTATTTTCTCCTTATCTTCAGAAGAGAGAATAATAATTATCCCGATTATCATTAAAATAACTATAATCCCAACCAATATTAAATAAAATTTATTACCTTTTTTGTTTTCTTGTTTTTTCATTTTTAAACTGCCCCTTTCGCAGCATAAATATAAGAGAAAACCGTAATCAAAAACATTAGAAGACCTAAAATTCCCAATATTATTCCAGCTATTGCCATACCTTTTCCAGTCAAACCATTTTTGTTTATTTGATTAAGGGAAATAGAACCTAGCATAATTGCAAGAAAACCTGTTAGAATTCCGATTCCAGGAATAAATGAAGTCAGTCCAAGAACAAAACTTGTAGTTGCCATGCCTGATTTTTTTGTTTTGTTTTCTTCTTGCTTTTGTACTTTAATTTCTACGGGCTTTTGTTCTTTTGCAGCAGGTATTTTGTAAACTGGACTCATTACACTTGTCCATGCCACTGCCATTCCAATAATAAAAATAACTAGATAAAATGCTGCTCTGGTTGTATGCCCGTGTAAATCATCAAGGGCATTATTTACTGGCGTAAGCATAACTAGTGAAATAAGTAAACCGATTATGGACCAAATTTTTCTTCCCATTTTTAACATCCAACTGGACATCCACATACTCCTGGTACAGATGTTCCTGGAACACTAGTATCTGATGGACACTGTGAATTTGTAGTGCATACTTCACCAGTATCACAATAGCAAGTGCATTCGCTTCCATCGCCATCATCTCCACTCGGACTTGTTGGTGCAAGATTAGAAATTATATGTAATAAAACTATCATCGCAAGGATTGCCATGATAATCAAGATAATTGCTCTCCATAAGTTTCCTACTGGGGGCAATTGTTGTTGTTCTGGTTGTTGTGGGTTTTGCTGAGAAGGTTGTGCTGGTTGAGCAGTCCATCCTCTTTGAGGTTGTGCTTGCAAGGGTTGTCCTGAACTTGGCTTGCCTTGTTGCCCAATTTTCTTTTTTCTTAATCCCGCTTCATCTCGATCATATCGGGGGTAAACAAAATTACTTCTCTTTAATTTCTGTCCACCGGTCGGGTGTTTTCTTGGTAATGCTGTCATCTTAGATAGTTCCCTTTTTTATATAAATATTCTACTCTTTTTTAGTTTATATATTTTGTCAGTTTAGGAATAAGATTTAAATAATATTGTTAAGAACTAAACAGGAGATAATCAAATAAAAATGGAACAACACAAAAAATATCTAGAACGTCTGATATTTCGATTCAGAGAAATAGGTGAAGAACCCCGGAACATTGAATGGATTATGAAAGAGGGTATTTGGTATAGGCCTAATTGTGAACAAATGTCTATGCCCGATATTATTGCATGCTATAGAAATAAAAATTTCTTAGTTGCTGAATTAAAGGGTAACAGAAACAAGAGAGCAAAGGCAGTATATCAAATAGAATGCGGGGTAAAATTTGTTGAAGCAAATTTAGAATTTAATAAGATATTTAAAAAATTTGTAGTTTATGAACAAGGAAGGTATTATTGGGAAAGAGTATAAGTATAATTCTTATTTTTTCTTTCCAATTAATTCATAAATCATTACAGGTTTTTCTTTTCCCTCAATCTTCACTTTTCCCAGTTTTTTTGTTATAAACTTATTACCTGCGGCTTTTTTTGTTGATTCACTAATTATTATGCTAACTCCTAATTCTTTTGTCTTGTTTTCAAGTCTTGATCCAAGATTAATTGTATCGCCCATAGCAGTGTAATCAAAGCGTTCATAACTTCCCATATTGCCTATTACTGCTTCTCCTGTATTCAACCCAATACCTATTTTAATCTCAGGATATCCCTCTTTCTGCAATCTTTTATTCAAGTGTTTTAGTTCTTCTAACATATCTAGGCTGGCTTGACAAGCAATCTCTGCATGATTCTTTATTTTGATTGGAGCTCCCCAGAAAGCCATAATAGCATCGCCAATATATTTATCAACAACTCCATTATGATTTAAAACTATTTTTGTCATAGCACTTAAATATTCATTCATAAAATGTACTAACTTTTCAGGTTTCATTTTTCCAGATATTGCAGTAAATCCTCTGATATCTGAAAAGAACACTGTAATCTCTTCTTTATCTCCTCCTAATTTTAATTTTGAGGGATTTTTGATTATCTCGCTAACTACATTTGAAGAAACATATTTTGAAAACGCATTCTTTATTTCAAGTCTGCCTTTCTTTTCTATAGAATATTTATATCCTATTTCTGAAACATAAACAAAAAGTATAGTAAACGGAACATAAAGAATATTCATTATAACTCCTGATTCAAATCTTATTATTGCAAATAAAATATACCCCATAATTAAAATAGGGACAGCCAATGTAGACCAGATTATTCTGAATTTATACAACAAAAACCATATAATAATCCCAAACACAATCATAAGCATAAAAATACTTTGCTTGCTTTGCTCTCTCAAATAATCTTTCTTGATAAAAGTTTGAATTATATTAGCATGTATTTCTATTCCAGGCATTGCTTTTCCTGCAGAGGTTGGAACAAAAATCATATCTCTCAAGTCAGCAGAAGTCGCGCCGATTAAAACAAGCTTATCATTGAATTCACTTTTGTTTACCTTATTGTTCAAAACATCTGAAAAACTGTAATAATCAAAACTCTTTGGAGCGCCGATGAAGTTTATCAGAAATCTGTTTTGTTTTTGCTCCTCATTTAAGCTATCTTTCCAGTATTCTTCATATAATATTTCTGAAAACGCTTTTTCTTCACCACCCAAGTTAAGATTTATTGCTCTTGCAATCCCATCATTATCTGTTATAATGTTAACATATCCTCTTTTACTAGAATTCAACTCTGAAATTGGCTTGATTAATTCGTTTCCCATAACTTGGCTACCATTTTTATAGAAACTTATATACTCCTCTGCTAAAACTATTGGAATCTTTGAATTTTTTATAGACTCACCAAATTTCTTATCAGATTCGTAATCAGATGGTTCTGTAAATGTAATATCTATTCCTATTGCCTTAGATTCATTTAACATTGCGATTATTTCTGTAAACTTATCTCTTTCCCAGGGCCATCTTCCAATTTCTTGCAGACTTTTATCATCTATCCCGACTATGACGATGCCATCAAGTGCCTGCTTTCCACCATAAAGATTGTCTGCAAGTTTGAGTTGAATATTTGAAAAAAATCCAAAAAATAGGAGCAGTCCAAGAACAAAACAAGTAATAATAGCAATCAATAGGCTATTTTTTAGTTCCATATGAATATTAAGCCGTAGAATTTAACTGGCTTTCAAATTTAGCCAAAAGCTTTTTTTCTTTTCTTATTTTTTCAGTTAATTTTATAATTTTCTCAGCAGAATTAATTTTTACAGGTATTTTCTGAGAAATCTCGTTAAGATCACTATCATCAGAGTCTATAGCTTCAAGATAATTTTCAAGTTCAGAATAACTTAGATTATTTGCTTCAAGCATTTTTTGAACAATAAATTTTTTCTTTTCAATCTCATTCATTCTAATCTGCTTCAAAAGTTCAATATGCTTCTTTATTTTTCCGGCAACTTTAGCTTTTTCTTCAGGTGTTAATGTTCTTTTTGTAAAGTTTTCATCATCCCAATCAAGAGCTTCTCCTTCTCCGACTTCTTCAGATTCATTTCCCTTTAATACTCCAACTCTTCCTTCTCCAACCATTATTCCATTCATGGTTACTCCAAAACTTGTTCCTCTTACTGTTGCAACAGTCTCAGGAGTCTCTATGCTCATGCCTGTTAGCCCAAGTAAACCAGTAAACTTATTCCAGGTACTTCCAGATGTCTGACTTATTTTGATGTTATCTTTTGCAAGAGAATCTATACTAATTTCAGTGTTAGGCTCTAAGCTGATTATCGCACTTTCATAAAGTACAACAGATGCCTCACCATTTGCTCCTGTCTTTATAGAGTCATCAAGACTTAGTTTCATTCCGTCAACAGCCTGTAAAAATCCATTTCCACTGTTTACCATAACCTCTCCTGTCTCAATATTAAGAACAGCTATTGGAGTTGAGCTTCCTGTAATGTAAAAATAAGAAAGTATGATTGCAACAAGAATTACAATAAATACTCCAAGAAATATTTTTCCGACTTTTCCCATAATAATTATTGTCTTAAGATTATTTAAATGTTTTCAAGCAAAAAATTCGCACCTGCACTTTGACTTTATAATTGAATTTTGTAACCGCGAAAATCTTTTATGGATTTTCGGGGCCCTAAAAATTCTACGAATTTCAGGAGAATTTTTTTGGAGTGCAAATGCTCAATTCGCATCCGCACTTTGACAGAATATTTGTAGCATGTAAAATGCAAATGCTCACAAAAGCCTTAAAAACCATCTTAGTCTAATATTATTGAGTGAGTCAGTTAACTTTCGGGAATAGCTCTTAACTGGGCAGAAGATGAAAAAATATCATCTTATTCTTGAGGAAGGTCCGCCCGTCCATTGCAAGAAACCCTTGTAATGACAAAACCATGTTTGAAAAA
>Ga0247841_10008936_pt1 | contig 14189 bp, 12 predicted proteins | sample LaCruzMarch2015__2_FD_192410 | JGI IMG/M metagenome (GOLD analysis project Ga0247841, IMG submission 192410) | Freshwater microbial communities from meromictic Lake La Cruz, Castile-La Mancha, Spain - LaCruzMarch2015_18m | ecosystem: Environmental > Aquatic > Freshwater > Lake | place: Spain...
GTGTCATATATATTATGGTATGTTCTCTTGAGGCTCATGCCTCTAGTTTAACTTGAAAACCGAAGGTTTTCAAACTTTCCTACAGGGACATCGCGGCAAGCCGCGAGGAAATCCCTTCGGTATTATATCACATATAACATAAAAACCTTATAATTGACTCTCATTTAGAGCATTATTTATATGGGCAATTATAGATTGACGTTCTTTAAGTAATATCTCTATTTTATTTTGGTCAAAAGAGGAAGATAAGTATTTTGTAAGAATTGCCGAGTCACCTATGTATCCCAAGCTATTCATAATTCGTAATACTAGATGCAACTCAAGAGCTTCTCGTGCTTGTGATGATATATTCTCATCATCCAATAAATAGAGTGCTTGAATAAAATCATTAAAAATGTTTTCGTTAGGACTCTCTCCTTTACATAATCGGTCAAGTAAACTACTAACCCTCATCATTAGAACAAGTGATGCAGTATTGCCTCTTGCTATCGGAAAAGAAGAAATATGTCTAGCCGAAGTTACTCGCCATATTTCTTTACCTCTGACTAAATCCACATTTACGTATGAAAAATCTTGGAGAGTAAAACGAAGTTTTGATTTATGAAATCGAACACCTTGCGCCACAGCTTTAATAAGACCCATCTCAAGAGTATAAATAGTGAACATTTTGTTGGCCTCTCCAGTATTACGGGACGAAAGTATAAATCCGTGAGTGTGGTTAATGTGGTGCATTGTGAAGAATTAAGAATTAAGAATTAAGAATTAAGAATTAAGAATTAAGAATTAAGAATTAAGAATTAGAAACTTTAATCATCTTTAATAATGCTTCTACGGCTTGGGGTAATTGGAAACATTTTTCATCTGGCGATAAGTGACCTCCACCAGGCACGGGAATTAAGTCACCAGAAACTTTTTCGGCTAAATATCCTGCGTCATAAAATGAAACTACATTATCACTATCCCCGTGAATTATAGAAAAATATTTACATGTATTTTTAATGTGGTCAAAATCAAATGCACCATCCAAAAAAGAATTCACTTGTTCATATCCATTTTTCTCTATTTTAGCTATTGGCCCTGAAACCAAAACAGCTCCACCGATTTTAGAATCTTTATCTAAAAATTCTAAATATCGTAAAATTGCTGGAACACCCAAGGAGTGACCTACCAAAAATATTTCCTCATTTGGAACCCCAACAGCTTCATTGATAGTTTTAACCCATTCACTTTTTATAGGATTATCGGGGGTGGGCATTGGCAAAGAACAAGCATATATACCATTCTTCGCCAACTCTTCCATTAGCCAAGATTTCCATCCACCATTCGGAGTTCCCCCAAACCCATGTACAATAAAAACTTTTTTCATATCTTTATTTTAACACATTTCAAGATGTTTTCGAGCAATCTTTAAAACTTCTTTACGACTTTTATATTCAAATGTATCAAAAGCTTCTTGATATGTTGCCCATTTATATGTGTAAACTTCCTCTTTTTGAATTTTAATATTCTTATTTTTTACAAAACCAATAAAATAATCATTCCTTTTTAAAAAGATACTCCCATTTTTTTTATTTCTTTCATACTCCTCATGAATAAGTGGGACATCTAAAAATTCTACATCTATTATCTCAGTTTCTTCTCTTAATTCACGTAAGGCTGTTTCTTTTGGTAATTCATTTCCTTCCACATGCCCCTTAGGGAAACTCCAAGAACCTTCAGCATTATTATTCTGTAAAATTAAAAATAAATTATTATTTAATTCCCTGAAAACAATTATTACTCCATAAGTTTGTCTAATTAACATTATTTCTCAATAGTTATTTTAAAAATAAAGTCATCGATTTTAATTTCCCTAAACGCTTCTAAAGAAGCGTCGGGCGATCCAGCATCGCTGGATTTAGCCACACCACCATTTTCTTTAATTTGGATTTCTTTCGCGCTTACAGCCTTTTGTAATTCATTTTTAAATTTATTTATCAACTCTTGCCCTTCGGTATTTGTATCAATTACGAGAGTTACAATATCCACCGGATTTAATCCATTATTTTTCCTAATATCTTGAATTGCCCGAACAAGCTCTCTGTATTGCCCTTCTTGTTTTAATTCTGGAGTTATATTTGTATCGAGCTCAATTTTTTGTTCGTCCCCTTTGATAAATTCAACTTCCTTAATATTTAACTCATCCTTAAGAATTTCCTGATATTCAATTGGTAATTGGTAATTAGTAATTAGTAATTTATTAAGAGGTTGTCTAACAGGAATTCCCTCTCTCTGTCTTGCTTGTAGACCAAGAGTGACAATATCGCGAGCTTTTTGCATTTCTTCTAAAATTTCAACATTAATCTTTTCTTTTTTAATATCTAAAAAGAAATTAGTTAAATGAACGCTAATTGGGTCAGAAGTTAACTTTAATTTTTGCCAAACATCTTCTGCTAAAAATGGCATAAATGGCGCAAAGAGTTGAATCGTATTTTTTAATACAAAATATAAAGTCTGTCTCGCCTCGCTGTAGCCTTGTGCGGAGGCGGGTTTGCTTGCTTCTTCTTTAATTCTATCTCGCGAACGACGTAAATACCAAGTAGATAAATCATCAACAAACAAATCAAACGGCCGAGTCGCTTGTGATATATCATAAATTTCCATACCATTTTTCACTTCAATGATAAGTTGTCGTAGTCGGGAAATAATCCATTGGTCAAGAACATTTTCCCCAAAGGACGGTTCTTGATGAAGCCCTCTTAAGAACCGTCCTTCTAAATCTTTATCTCTATATAATTCATAAAAAGCAACCACATTATTAAATCGATTAATTATTTTACTCGAAATTTCTTGAACTAATTTCTCAGAGAAATTTACATCTTCCCCCTTCATTAAAGTTGAAGACATAAGATAAAAACGTAGCGCGTCAACCCCATACTTATCAAATAAAAACCAAGGGTCAGGATAATTATTCTTTGATTTAGACATTTTGCTTCCATCTTCGGCCAAAACTGTACCGGTTGTGACAACATTTTCAAATGGAGCGTGCCCAAAGAGTATAGTTGAGATGACGTGGGTATAATAAAACCATGTTCTTGTCTGGGCTATATATTCCGCCACAAACCCTGCGGGGAAATTTTCTTTTTGCCAATTTTTATTCTCAAATGGGAAGTGGTCTTGAGCAAAAGGCATTGAACCAGATTCAAACCAACAATCAATAACTTCTGGAATTCTTTTATACTCCTCTCCTTTTTCATCCACAAGCGTAATCGCATCAATATATGGTCGGTGGAAATCAAGTTCATAATTATCGTTGTGGGAAATAGAAATGAAATCAAGTTCGCGATATGCTGCATTTTTACCAGAAGTATCAATAGTTTTTATTTTTAATGATTCTTTGGCATCAAGACCCATAGACCCAGCAACCGCAAGCCATATTGGACCAGCATGAGTAACAACCAAAATATTTTTATCACTATATTTTGTATTTATATCGTAAAAGAAATTCATCATTCTTTTTTTAACATCATTATAAGATTCATTTTTTTCCTTAATATTGTAAAAGTTTTCTGTTGTGCTAGGAAAATCCTTGCGGAACTCTGTCCATGTTTTACCTTCATAATCAGGAATCGTCATTTCGTGAAGTCTGTCATCTAAAATAATATTTGCTTTATCTAAACCTAATACAGAACAAACTATTTCAGCTGTTTCTTTGGTTCTTTCAAGAGGAGAAGAAAATATTAAATCAATTTTTTTATCTTTCAATCCTATAGATGATTCTTCAACTTGTTTTTTACCATTTTCTGTTAAATCATCATCTACTTCTAGTGAAGCACTAACAAGCCCCTTAAGATTCCCCTCTGATTCTCCATGTCGCATTAAAAAATATTTATTCCCAGATTTTTTGGTTTTAGATTTTAAATCCTCTAATGAATTTACCATCATGACTTTCCCCTCTTTATTTTTCCAAATTGGTAACGGACTTGCCCAATAACGATTACGAGAGATAGTCCAGTCAGGAGCACTCTCCATTGTATTTTTAAAACGTCCTTCTTTTAGGTGTGATGGTATCCAATTCATTTCTTCTCCTCTTTTTATTAAATCTTTCTTTACTTTTTGAATATTTACAAACCATGACGGTAGTGCATAGTAAAGAAGTGGCGTTTCGCAACGATAACAATGAGGATATGAATGTATAATTTTCTCCTTAGCAAAAAGTGTTCCTTCTTTTGCTAAATATTTAATTATTAAAACATCGGTTGATTGACCATCATCTTTTGGTTTAACTTTAATTCCCGCAAAATCTATTACTTCTTTTGTAAATACTCCATTGGGCTCAACATGTCGAATAAAAGGAATATCATTCTCTTTAGCAAGATTCATATCATCTTCACCAAAAGCTGGAGCTTCATGAGCAATACCTGTTCCCTTATCGAGAGTCACAAAATCAGCATGCCAAACTTTCCAAATATTTTTATTTTTAGAAACTTCACTATTTTTAAAATATGGGAATATTGGTTCATACGAAAGACCAATTAATTCTTTTCCTGATACTTCTTTTATTATTTCTCCGTTATTAAATTTATTTTTTAAGCCACCAAAAAGTTCTTTGGCTACTATCAATATTTCCTCACTACTTTCTGTTTTATTTTTTACAAAAACATAATCTAACTTTTTATTTATTGCAATAGCCGTATTCCCTGGAAGCGTCCACGGCGTTGTCGTCCAAGCCAATAAATAAATAGGCAAAACATTTTCAAATTTCTTCGTCGTGTCGGAGCCCTTTAGGGTAAAGCGCGAAGAAATTTGAAAATGTTTTGCCTCTCTAAGTCGAAATTTTACGTATACAGAAATATCCGTAATATCTTTATAACTATTATCCATAGCTATTTCAGAATTTGCGATTGGAGTCTCACAACGTGGGCAATATGCAAGAACTCTCACCCCTTCATAAAGTAAACCCTTTTTATTCATCTCTCCAAGAGCCCACCAAACACTTTCAATGAAAGTGTTGTCCATTGTCTTATATGAATTATCAAAATCAACCCAGCGACCCATTCGGTCTATTGTTTTTTTCCATTCACTAACGTAAGTTAGGACTTTACTGCGAGCATATTCAGTAAATTTATCAATTCCTAATTCTTCAATTGCTTTCTTTCCAGAAATTCCCAAATCTTTCTCTACAATATTTTCAATTGGCAAACCGTGACAATCCCAACCCCAACGTCGTGGAACATTAAAACCGCTCATTGTTTTATATCTACCAATTACATCTTTGACTGTACTGCCTAGGATATGACCATAATGCGGTAACCCTGTAGCAAAAGGTGGACCATCATAAAAAACATACTCCCCCTTGGGTGCAGGTTTTTCTAAACTTTTTTTAAATATTTCCCCTTCCTTCCAAAACTGTAAAATTGCTTCTTCGCGCCTTGCCACGACAGAACTTGAAGCGACGGCGGGGAGCGCAGAAGCTGACTTTTTTACATCTTTATCCATATAATGATAATTTTAACAAAAAAATTGCTTTTTTCCTAGATTTGAGTATTATATTAAATGAATTGCACCTTATGAGCTCCAAAGGGGGATTGCTTACCAGCTTATCTAAGCCATTTTCAAACTAAACCAAAACTGGTAATGTTTTGATTGGAGCGAACGAAGCCTGAAAGCTTTTCGCTAACCAGACATTAAAATCTCAGCGGTTCAAAAATTTTATTCTGTTCGGTCACCGAATGTGCTCTTGTCTAAGGAGGTATCACCTTTTTCAAACACATCGCCCGATAAATCTTCCCAGCTTGGATATCCACAACAAGGATTTTTGAGGAATTTTCTTCTCTTGGTTACCCAGCTGTGCCCTCCAAATCATCGGGGGGCTTTTTTATTTTATACTCATTTCCTACGATCGTGAGAAGCGAGTATAAGCTAATTTTTAATTCGTAATTATTAATTATTTAATAGACTTCTTGTTGATAGCAACGCTCACAGTATATTATTTCTGGTCGGTCTGGAGCATATGGAGTTTCAAATTCATTTAAACAACCTTCATTCATACACTTTCTATGCCAGAGTTTAGATGGGCCTCTGAGTTTAAAACGCTTTTCGAGTCGACAAAGAAAACAGCTTCTAGGAATTGGAATTTTCCATTTTCTATAAAAAGAAAGTTCGTCTACTATTATTTTATAATTTCTTTTACAAATATCACATTCCAAAACTTCTTCTACTATTAAATCAGAAACATCTTCAATATCATCTTGTATTTCAAATAAAGTAGTTTTTCCTTCTGTCTTCTGTATATTATTTTGCCAAGCAAGTCCTTTTTTGAGAATTTCTTCTTTACTTAAAGGGAAAGAAAGCATAGCCATTGATTCATTATAGGCAAATGGGGATTTATTCATTGGAAAAAATTCTCCCCACTCACCTGTATTTTTCATATGCTCGATAATTTTTTCTTTTAATTTAAAATATTCTTCCTTAGAATACTGTTTATTGAAAATCATATACTTGGAATGTTTCAACCCAGCACAACCAAAACATTCCTGACAAGACATACAAAAGTCAGTATATGTAATATCTAGATTTTTCCAAGAAGTCACAGTAAAAGAAGCTCGGTGGGAGTGGTCAGGAGTCACACCCTCATAACACTGCTCTAATTCACCTCCGACCGACAAATCATAACTATTTTTTTGAACATCACCATTCTCAAGATATTTTGAATCTTCCGCTTTATGAGAATGAAAAACATATTTAGAATTTTTACTATTAAACAAATTTTGCCCTTCACACTTAAAACAATTAATTTGATTTGAAAACTTGTGCGGTTGTTTTAATAAAAATAAATTAAATTCTTTTTTTGCCCTTTCTACTCCAGAATATGTATTTAGCTTATATTCATCAAGAATTTTTTCATATTCTTTTTTTGTATATTGTTTATTCAAAATACAATATTTCTTTCCTTGAAGATTTGCGCACATAAAACAGTCTGTACAACCTCGACATGAATAACAAAAACTACAATTTACCAAATTAGCTGACTGTTGTATATATTTTGACCCAAAACATCTATCGCTATACATCACTTCATATATACCTTCACTCTGATTAAATATTCCCATACAATCAACTCCATCTTTTGTATTTCCTCCATATGAAAAATACATGCAGTTTTGCATTTTCCAACAGACCATTGCCATGTAACAATTTTTCCCATATGCAAAATCTTGAGTATATTCACAATTTACACTTCCTACATTGTTATCATTAATTAAAGCTAGTGCTGGTACTTTTTGGCGAAGTTCCGTAAATTGATCAAAAAATGGGCGAGAAAAATCAAAATTCTGTCCGTAACTTTTAGGGTCCCAATTGTCTCCCCACCAACATTTATTACAATAAATTATTTGCGTTTTATCTGGAGAATAGATTGATATTATTTTTCTTTTACATAAATCACACTCACGATTATAAAGAGAAAATTCATTCCTATAGGCCAATCTTCTTTGGCTACGGCATTCCGGACAAAAAGTCGGTGGTGGAACTTTAATTTTTTCATAAAACCCAAAATCATCTGCCTCAATCGTAAATTGATTACTACAGTTTTGGCATATTTTACTTTCAGTATTTTTTCCCATATCTTTTTTACAACCTGCCCTGTACGAAGCTTTGCTTTCGTTCGGGGTTCTGGCAAATTATATTTTCTGATTGATATTCCATACTACTTTTTTTCTTACATCTTTTCTGGAGATTTTATACCTAGAAGATTCAAACCATTTTTTATTACAATTGAGAACGCTTCGGTTATTGCTAGTTTGTATGGTGATGTCGGGTCATCTTTATCAACTATTTTTGTATTACCATAAAAAGTATTAAATGAACGAGCGAGTTCTATTAAGTATATTGCAATATAGTGAGGTGAAAATTCTTCAACACTTCGAGAAACTATTTCAGGGAAACGATACAACTGCTTCTCGACATCTGTAATTTTTCTTTCATATTCCAATTTCTCAACTCTAGGTTTTAGTGATTCTGCCTTTCCTTTTTCTAATATTGATTTAGCTCTGGCATATGAATATTGCAAATATGGACCAGAGTCGCCATTTAGATTAATTATCTCTTCCCAATCAAAAATTATATCTTTTTTACTTTCTCTTTTTAAATCATTAAACTTAATAGCCCCAACACCGACTTCTTCAGCTACATCTTTGTTTATAGTGCTTGCTCGACTAACAGCTTCGTTGATAATGTCATCAAGCCAAATAGCATTTCCTTTTCTAGTGCTCATTTTCCCATCTTTAAATCGATATAAGCCATGGGCTAGATGAACTCTTTGCTCTTTTGTAAAATAACCAAGCATTTCTTCTGCTTCAAAAATTTGTTTGAAATATTCTGATTGCTCACTTCCAACTTCATTTATAATTTTTATATCTTTCCCATACTCTTTCTTTCTCCATTTGTCAGTGGCTAAATCTCGAAGGGCGTATAAAGATGAGCCGTCTTTTTTGGTAATCATCAGTGGATTTAATTTTTTGTCATCGGGGAAAAATATAAGATACGCTCCTTCACTTTCTTTGCCTAATTTTTCCTTTTTAATATCATTCAAAACCTCTTCCATCTTACTTTCATAAAAACTCTCGCCGTTTATCGTATCAAAATCAATAATATCCAAACGTCCATATATTTTTTTAAACTCTTTCATTGAATATGAAATGCACTTCTGCCAGATTGATACAGCTTCAGGGTCTTTTTGTTCCAATTTAGAAAACCATTCTCGACCCTCATCCTCAAGCTCGGGATTTTTCTCGGCTTCATCGTGGAATTTCACATATAAATCTACAAGAGTTTTTATCGGCGATGGGTCGTTTTCCAGAGCATCTAAATTACCCCACTTTTTAATCGCCACAATCATTTTTCCAAATTGAGTTCCCCAATCACCTAAGTGATTATCACGAATAACTTTGTAATCTGAAAATTCTAGAATTTTTGAAACTGAGTCACCAATAATTGTCGAACGCAAGTGACCAATTGTAAAAGGTTTAGCAATATTTGGTGATGAATATTCAACCAAAATCTTTTTGCCCTTACCATTTTTATTTTTTCCAAAATCTTCTTTCTCTTTTAAAATTTCTTTTAAACTTTCGACAAAGTAATCTTCAGACAAATAAAAATTTATAAACCCATTTTTTTCTTCAATTTTTTTAATTTCTTTTGGTAAATTTTTTTCTAATTCTATTTTGATTTTTTCAGCAAGCTCTCGGGGGTGACCTGTCCAAACAGACGCTATACTACCCCAAATTAAAGCTTCATTGGTAGAATAATCACCATTAAATAAATTATCTGGGTGTTCAAGCATAATATTCTTATCATTATCAAAAACATCTCTCCCTAGAATATTTTGAAATGCAATTTTTATTTCTCTTTGTATTTCTTCTTTCATCTGTAGTTTTTAACTTGTAATCATTTTATACGATCGTGAGAGATGATTACATCTATAAATTTTAATTACTTCTTTCCTGTACTTCCAAACATCCCTTCGCCCCTGGATGAATCACTCAATGTATCAGTTTCTTCTAATTCGCAAATCGCAACTGGATAAATAATCAGTTGACTAACTTTATCACCTTCTTCTATAGTATAAGGCTTATCAGATAAATTCACTAGATGGGTGTTATATTCTCCACGATATCCTGCATCAAAAACACCACCCATTTGGTGAAGACCAGCTTTTGAGATACTAGATTTATCTTTTACAATCGCTGCATAACCCGTTGGAAACTCCATAGCAAATCCATGCCAAAAACGATAGTGCCCCATCGGTGGGATGATAACTGTTTCCATTGCATACATATCCATCCCGACATCCCCGGGGTGAGCATAGTTCGGTAGTTTAGCATTTTCTTTTAATTTTTTAATTTTGATTTTCATTATGATTATGCGACACTAATCCACGAATTCATACGAATTTACGAATCTATTCGTGTTATTCGTTTTTATTTGTAATTTGTGTCGTGTTTGATTATCTTCTTAACTTCCTTATAAACCATCTCGTGAACTTGCTCGCGTGATAATATTTCTCCTTTTGCTGAACATTCTATTTTAATAAAATTCGGAATTTCTTTTTCTAACTTCAGGGCACTTTTACGAGAATTTATTAAATGATTAACATCACTTTCGTGGACATCTTTTTTCTTTTTCAAATATTCTCTTTTCATTTTACTACTATCTCTATTTTTTAAAAGTTTGAGAACAATATTAATAGGCAAGCTCAAATACAAAGTTAGGTCTGGTCTTGGAATTTCAAAAACTTCATATTCCATTTCATTGAGCCATTTCAAAAAATCATTTCTCTTTTTTGCGCTTTTAATTTTCCCTCCTTGGTGAATCTGATTGGCCGAGACATAACGGTTTGCAATGACAATATAGCCCCTTTTAAGCCATTTTCGCATTTCATCGCTAGATTCCCACCTATCGGCCGCATACATCACAGAGGCGATTTTAGGATGTATATTGAGCCAATTATAATACTGTTCGCTCAAACAATGCCCGATAAACTTACCAAAGAAGTTTTTGTAATATTCCGGGAAATCAACAATCTTGATTCTACACCCTTCGTCCCTCAGGGTCTGCGCTAATAGTTTGACCTGTGTCGCCTTCCCTGACCCATCTGTCCCATCAATAACAATTAATTTCCCTTTATATTTTTCTTTTTTATTTTTTATCATAATAATTTTTGCCAGTTTTATAGGAATCAACTAGGACGAATGTTGGGTAAAAAAGTGGAGATGGTAAATTATTAATATCGAGCCATTGCCAATCTCCAATGTTCTCATTGGAAAATGTTTGTGGCTCGCCTTTATCCCAATTTGCTGTTACGCCAATTAAAACTTTATTATATATATCAATATTTGCAACACAGGAAAATTTTATATCTTTTATTTTTACTCCAGATTCTTCAAGGGTTTCTCTATTGATTGCTTCCTCAAAAGATTCTCCAAATTCCATATGCCCTCCGGGGAATGAATACTCTCCTGCTCCATGGGAAGCAGTTTCTTTTCTTTTACCAATTAAAATTTTTCCATTTTTAAAGACCATTGCTCCAACAGTAGCCACTGGTCTTTTTTTGTTTTCATCGGACATCCCAGTACTAAAATTTTAATTTATAATTATTTCTTAAAACATTACGACTTTTGTATTTTATCATTTTAATTTATTCCCAACTAATCAAAAATTTAGTACGGGACAAGTATTTATTTCTTTCGTAAAATCTTATCAATTTTCCTCGCTATATTTATAAAATCTTTTTCTTTTTTACCTCTGGTGGTTTCCGCGCAAGTTCCAAGGCGAATTCCTGATGGATCCATCGGCCCTCTTGTATCTCCTGGAATTGTATTCATGTTTACAATAATTCCAGCTTTTTCGAGTTTTATTCCAGCTTCCTTACCTGATATTCCCTTTCCATCAAGCCATGTATCCATAAGAATAAGATGCGAGTCGGTTCCTCCAGAAATAATATGCCAGCCTAAACGAGCAAGCTCGTCGGCCAAGGCCCTTGCGTTCTTTATGACTTGACGCGCATATTTTTTAAAATCGGGTCTCATCGCTTCGGAAAGAGCTACGGCAACCGCGGAAATAGTATTCTCGTGTGGACCACCAAAGAGCCCCGGAATAACCATCTTGTCTAATTTTTTATCAAAACCTCTTTCATCTTTTTTTACAAATAAAAGTGCGTGCCTTGGGCCACGAAGAGATTTGTGCGTGGTTGTCATCACTGAATCAGCAAATGGAAATGGTGAAGGGTATGCCCCGCCTGCGACAAGGCCTGCGAAGTGAGACATATCTACATGTAAAATCGCTCCCCTTCTTCCATCAGGATAAACTACAACGTCAGCAATTTCTCGAAATTTTTTAAAATCAACAATCCTTGGATAAGCGGTGAAACCGGCAACGATAATATCTGGCTTTTCAGCAATCGCTAACTTTTTTAATTCTTCATAATTTATCATTTCGGTTTTTACATCAAGTTCAAATTGAACTCCCTTCCAAAGTTTACCCGTCATCGAAGCAGGATAGCCGTGAGTAAGGTGCCCGCCAGCAGAAAGTTTCATTCCCATAATCTTGCCTCCTATCGGAACAAGAGCGGAATACAAAGCAAAATTAGCTGGACTACCAGAGAGAAGCTGAGCATTGACATGCCAAACAGCTTTGGCTGTTTGGTCCTGAGCTTTCTGGGCGAAGGGCCCATCTCCACCATTAAGTTTAAAGAGCTTCAAAGCCCTCTCTATGCAAAGATTCTCTACCTTATCAACAATTTCGTTGCCACCATAGTATCTACGCCCCGGGTAACCTTCAGCATACTTGTTGGTCAATTTTGAGCCAAGAGCTTTCAATACATCGTTTGAGACATAGTTCTCGGAGGCGATGAGATTAATAACACTTTTTTGTCTTTTTTCTTCGGCTTTTATGAGTTTTTCTATTTGTTTGTCTTTCATTTTTTGTTAAGATTTTAAGATTAATACACTGATTTTAGCATGTTTGTATCAAAAATAGAAAGCTACCCTCCAAGAGGACTGCGATTTCTACGTGCGGTTTACCGCACAAGAAATCGGGAGTATAATAGACCTATGGATAAATATCATGTTGATAATATATATTTAGATTTGGTTGAGAGAATAAAAAAAGAAGGAACACAAAAGGGAGATCGTACTGGAACTGGAACCATATCAATTTTGGGACACCAAATGAGATTTGATTTATCAAAAGGTTTTCCTCTTTTAACAACAAAGAAAGTTCCTATCAAATCAATCATTCATGAATTGATATGGTTTGTCAGGGGTGATAGTAATTTAAAATATCTAGCAGATAATAATGTCCACATTTGGGATGAGTGGCCATATAAATCTTTTTTAATACGAAATAATTTGCCAGTGCCTAAAACAGATAGTGTAGAGTGGAGCACTGGTATAAAAGAATTTATTGAAAAAATAAAAACAGACGAAAATTTTGCAAAAGATTATGGAAACCTAGGACCAATATACGGATACCAGTGGAGAAGTTGGCCAACACCGGAAGGCAAACACATAGACCAACTGAAAGAAGTTATTGAACAAATAAAAATTAATCCAAATTCAAGAAGATTGATGGTTTCTGCTTGGAATGTTGCCGACATTGATGAGATGGCAAAAGCCGGGCTTCCCCCTTGTCATTGTTTGTTTCAATTTTATGTAGCTGATAGAAAACTTTCATGCCAACTTTATCAAAGAAGCTGTGATACATTTTTAGGCGTACCTTTCAACATCGCTTCATACGCTCTTTTAACTATGATGGTGGCGCAAGTGACAGGACTTGAACTAGGAGAATTCGTCTGGACAGGTGGAGATGTACATTTGTATTCAAATCATCTCGAACAAGTAGAAACACAATTATCTCGCAGAAATGATTTACGACCAATGCCAGAAATGAAAATAAATAAAGAAATAAAAAATATTGAAGATTTTACAATTAATGATTTCGAGTTGATAAATTATAATCCTCACGATGCCATTAAGGCACCGATTGCAGTATAAATTTTATGATTCTATCTATAATCTCTGCCATCGGAAAAAATAATGAAATCGGGAAAGCAAATACATTGCTATGGAATTTACCTGCCGATATGAAGCATTTCAGAGAGACAACTTCTGGACATCCTATTATCATGGGACAAAAGACGTTTGAGTCCCTCGGGTATAGTCCTACGGGCGAGCCTGGCCGACCACTTCCTAATCGTCGAAATATAGTTCTTACAAAAGATGAGAATTTTAGAAGAGATGGAATAGAGATAGTTTATTCAGTTGAAGAGTTGATGGAATTACTAGAAAAAACCACCTTGCAAGATGATGAGTGCTTTATCATTGGAGGTGGACAAATATATAAACTATTTATTGATAGAGCAGATAAATTATACATCACTCACGTAGATGAAGAATTCCCCGATGCTGATACCTTTTTCCCTGAAATAGATATGACTAAATGGAAAAAGATTTCGGAGGAATCACACAAAGCTGATGAAAATAATAAATATAATTTGAGATTCACAATCTATGATAAATATAATAAATAACCCCCCAGCATCTTCCCCCACATTGATAAATCATCGGTAACTCTCTTCTCCCAACCCCCTACCTCATTCTCCCAAAAACATGCTAAAATATAAACACTATGGAATTTAAATGGTCATCTAA
>Ga0247841_10008937_pt1 | contig 14189 bp, 17 predicted proteins | sample LaCruzMarch2015__2_FD_192410 | JGI IMG/M metagenome (GOLD analysis project Ga0247841, IMG submission 192410) | Freshwater microbial communities from meromictic Lake La Cruz, Castile-La Mancha, Spain - LaCruzMarch2015_18m | ecosystem: Environmental > Aquatic > Freshwater > Lake | place: Spain...
CCAGTGGCGGAGGGAATATAATCAAGTCCGACCGCACAGCGCCAGGAATTACCAACCACCGACCCCGGAGGCCATTTTAACCGGGACAACGAAGTAAGCAGTGGTAGCGTTATTGGGGGCGGGTCAAACAAACGGGATTCGGACGAATTCGATAACGCTGTAAAACAGCTAAATGATTATTTTAACAACCAGTTAGACTTCCATATCATCGGACCGTTGCCGCCCTATAGCTTCGCCACCGTTGAGGTGGCAACTGTAGATAGCGCCAAAATAGAGCAAGCCATGAAATTGCTGGGCCTGAAGGGAGTATGCTCCGAATCAGATATCAAGAAAGCCTACCGGCACGTCGCCGCCGCCATCCATCCCGACAGCCATCCCGGCGGCCAAAACGCCAAAGCAAGTTTCATCACGTTGCGCCAGGCGTCGGATCTTCTTATAGCCTGGCGCCGCGCTCAAGCTGTGACGAAAGGCGATTTCCTCATCAGTATCAATCGCCCTGACCACGACAGGGAGGCCACGGAAGCCTTTTTCGGAGATTCACAGGTACTGGTAGGTGTCTAACTATGGATGACTCTGCAAAATATATCTATTGCATAATCGGCTGCCCCGACAGCCACTCCTTCGACTGTACGGCAATCGGCGCTACAGCCAACCCCGTGTACACGGTATGCCAGCGTAGTATCGCTGCTGTTGTCAGCGATTCGAACGTCAATAGATATGATAACAACCGCAAAAACATGATAGCACACGAAAAAGTCCAGGAAAGCGTTATGCGCGAGTTTACAGTGCTGCCGGTCAGATTTGGAACTGTAAGTGACTCGTCTACTCCTGTCCAGGAGCTGCAAAAGCTGCTCTCCTACAGATATGATGAGTTCACAGACCTCCTGGATAAGATGGACGGCAAAGTCGAATTGGGCGTCAAGGCCTTCTGGCGGGATGCGCCGGCGATCTTCAGCGAGATTATGGAAGGGGACCCTTACCTGAGAAGAATGCGCGATTCTCTTGCCGGCAAACCGCCGGAGGCAACACATTTCGACCGCATACGCCTGGGCGAAATGATAAAGCAAGCCCTTGAAAAAAAGAGGGGCAAAGAAGCCGCAAAAATGATCGCAGTCTTAAGTGGTCTGGCTGTCGATACGCGCGAAAATGATACTCTCTCCGATAAAATGGTAATGAACGCAGCTTTCCTGGTGGATAAAAAGAGGGAGCACGAATTCGACCGGGCCGTCTCTCAACTCGATGAACAACTTAGCCACAGGCTGCTTTTCAAGTACGTGGGGCACAATACACCGCCTTATAATTTTGTCAACCTTGTAATTAATTGGAATGAAATACGGGAGGGTGAAGCAAGTGTCAGACGATAGCCTGAGCACCGGCAACGGCCTGGTTGATTTACTTGTCGCGCCGGCGTTTGGCCCCATGCGCGCTATTATCTGGATGGCAAAGAAAATACAGGAGCAGGCCGAAGATGAAATGCTGGATGAGGACCGCGTAAAGAGCGACCTGCTGGAATTGCAGATGCGCCTGGAGATGGATGAGATCACAGAGGAAGAATACGACGAACAGGAGGGCATTCTCCTGGAACGCTTGAACGACATCAGGGAATTGAAAGAGGAAAGAGCCGAACAACAGTAGTAGTCACAAATTGAGCATGCCGGAGGCTATGTATTATGAATTTGAAAGAAGTCGCAGAAAAAATGAAAAGTGAGCTGGCGGAGGTCATAGGAAGGAAGCCGGAGGCAGTAACCAGGCTGTATAAGGACGAGAAGGGATGGCATGCTAGGCTCGACGTCCTTGAAGTATCCAAGATTCCCTCTGCGACAGATCTCATCGGAGATTACGAGGTCCTGCTGGATAACACGGGCAGCCTGGTGAGCTTTGAAAGAAAGGGCATGCGCTTGAGGGGCGGAGTCGTAGATGGGGATAAGTAGATAGCATAGTTATGGGAAATAGGGAGGCAATTAAAAGGCAGACTGCTGAAATCAATGAGACGGCGTAACCATGTTGACTGTTAACGAAAATTACAGGCTGATTATCTTCGGAGGGAAAGGGGGTTGTGGCAAAACGACCTCTGCTGCAGCTACGGCGTTGTATATGAGCAAAGCCCTTCCGCAGCGAAAGATACTGGTAATGTCGGTTGACCCCGCCCATTCGTTAGCCGACAGCTTCGATATCCCCGCCGTTTCCAACCTGCCGGCGCCGGTTAAACCTAACCTGTGGAGCCTTGAAATAAATGCCGCTGACCTGCTCGAGGATTATAAGGCACGCTATGGCGCCATTATGAAGGAGATCACGGGACGGGCGACCTATTTTGACAAACAGGATATCGACGAGTTCTTCAGCCTGTCTTTGCCCGGCCTGGATGAGATCATGGCCATAGTCCATATCGCAGACCTGCTCAAATCGGGTGAATACGACCTTGTTATATTGGATACCGCGCCTACCGCCCATACCAGGGTGCTGCTATCCCTGCCACGGCAGATGGCGCAGTGGATCGATCTCATGGATATGCTCATGAATAAACACAGGTACATGGTAAAAGCCATGACCGGCAGATATAAGAAAGATGCCTGCGATAATTTTATTGATAGTCAGAGGGAAGATGTGCGGCGGGTACAGGCGCTTCTCACCAATCGTGAGACAACCGAGTTCATCGCCGTGACCATACCTGAACCGCTCAGCATCGACGAAGTGGAACGGCTGGTGGGCCTGCTCAATAAAGATGCTGTCCCGGTTCACAGCCTGATTGTCAACCGGGTTGTGCAATCGGGCACATGTCCCATTTGTTCGGCTTCACAACAGGCGCAACAGGCCAACCTTGACGACATCAGGAAAAGGTTTAAGGCTCTCGACCTTATCATGATGCCTTTATTCCCCTACGAAATAAGGGGGGAGCAGCGCTTGATAGAGTATGCCCGGGCATTGTTTGGGGAGAGCGGTTACCGGGTAGCGACGCCGCGGAGAAGTTCGAAAACCGTGCGCGGCGTTGATGATGATGCAGGGGGACTGGTCTTACACGGGAGTAAACTCGTAATATTCGGCGGCAAAGGTGGTGTGGGCAAGAGCGTGATTGCCGCTGCCAGCGGGTTACATATGGCCCAATCCAGGCCGGACCTCAAGGTGCTCATTTTCTCCGCCGACCCGGCGCATTCACTCTCGGATGTTTTCGGTTTTACCATCGGGGATAAGCTAACGGCCATCGAAGGTTTGGGTAACCTTGACGCCATAGAAATCGACGGGGCAGCATTGCTTGAGGATTTAAAACTGGAGCTTAAAAATGATATCGAAGCTGCCTTCGACCGCTTCCTCGGCCAGGGTATGGATATGGCCTTTGACCGGGAGATTTTTCAGGAGCTGTTTACCATGACTCCCCCGGGCCTGGATGAACTGATGGCCCTCAACAAGATTTTAGATTTATCTAATACCGGTGTGTATGACCTCATTATCCTCGATTCACCGGCTTCAGGCCACCTGGTCAGGCTGCTTGAGCTTCCCCACCTGGTACGGGAATGGCTCAACCAGGCTTTCCACATTTTAATTAAGTACAAGGGCCTGGGGTCCGGCAGGTTCCACGATGCTTCGGCGCGCCTGGTAAAACTATCCCGCGAGATCAGGGAGATAATTAAGACGCTTAATGACCCCGGCTCGACTGAATTTGTCATGATAACCATCCCTGAGGCTATGGCCGTGGCTGAGGCAGAGCACCTGGCTGCCTCACTTGAAAGCCTGCGTATTCCTTCGTCAAATATCGTTGTCAACATGGTTGTTCCGCCCGTAGAATGCCCCTTTTGCTCCCGCAGAGAGGAGGAGCAACAGAAATATATGGCCCGCATACATACAATATTTGCCGGGCGTAATATCGTCTCCGTGCCGTTGTTCACCCGGCCTGTCAATAACAGGGAAGCGCTGGACACGCTGGCGCAATCCCTTTACCGCAGTAATAAACAGGGAGTTTGTTCGGCGCCAGTCGGGAAGTGCTAAAAGGAGGTCAGCATGCCCAGTCAGGAATTGAAAGAAAAACCTAAAACGGAACGATCACACGAAGCTGTTGCCCTGATTGACCATAGCGAGGTCACAGAAGACGTCTCAAGGCTGGCGGCCGCAATATTGGCTACGGCAAAATCGTTGCGCAGAAGCGGGAAAATTTACCAGACATTAGATATGTATTTCAAGCTGGTGGAAGATTTTCCCTCAACCAGGGAAGCATCTCTTGCTAAAGAACAGCTATTCAGCATGGCAGGGGAATTGGAAGCCAGGGGAAAAACTTATATGGCGATGGGCATTTACCACAGGTTGGAAAATCCCAACCGCTTGATGGCAGCGGGAAGACCGGGTTACCTTTTGAGCCCCATGGGTCGATCCAGCGGGACACCCCTGCTGGGCAAAATTGTAGGCTCTATACTCTGATTTAAACAGGCACAACGAGGGAGGTAATATCATGGCATTGCAGGCACAGCGAGACACACAAGGAACTCTGGCAGATGTTATCGATAAAATACTGGATAAGGGACTGGTTATCAACGCGGATATTGCGGTATCGGTAACGGGCGTCGAACTTCTCGGCATCAGGATCAGGGCTGCCCTTGCATCATTTGAGACTGCCGCTAAATACGGCCTGGAATTTCCCTCCGGCACCAATTTGAATACGCCTGCCTGGCAGCAGGCCCTGGTAGGTAAGGAGACCTGCCCGCAGTGCAGCAAACATGTAGCGGTGGAAGAGTTGATGGATGCGGGTTGCCCGTGGTGCGGGTGGTTAAGCGCTAAGACCAGGAAGATTAACGCGGCTTCTTCATCCGTCAGATTGATTGAGTCGAATCCATCGTTGGAGGCTAAATAGGAGGTAATATGAAAAAAGAGGACAAGGATCAGGACATTTCTCAGGTCGTAGGAGGGTCACTGAATATTCTGGGGATGAAAATTGACGTAGGCAAACTACTCTCGTCTCCGGAAGAGGTCAAGGGGAATCTCGAGCAGTTGCGGGAGAAATTGAAAAAAGCCGGTGGAAAAGAGGTGATGAGCGACGAAGAATGGAAGAAGGGCGGGATGAGCATCAAGGGGAGCATCAAAACCCGCAGTCTGAGTGGGGAAAGTGAGTACCATATCGGCACTTCGGGACTCTCCCAGGAGAAAAGGGGCAAAGCTAAAGCGCCTGAGGCGCCGGAAGCAGTTGAACCCCCCGTGGATGTGTTTACGGAAGAGAAGGAAGTGGTGATTATAGCGGAAGTACCCGGGGTGGAGCTGACAGACCTGGATATTAAATTGGTTGACAATATGTTTTCGTTTACTACCAGGCCGTCGTCCCGCAGGAATTACAGGAAGAAGATAAAACTGAGCGTTGCCGTGGATGCCGACAGCATGAAGGCGACATGCGGCAACGGCATACTCGAGGTCCACCTGAATAAAAAGTAAGCCTGAAAGTACCTGTAACTATGACTGTTAATATAGATGAAAAAAACCTCAAGCAGGGAGTGCTGGGACTGGTGATGGCACTGGTCGAGATAATACGTGATGCACTCAAGTTACAGGCCATCCGCAGAATGGAAGGGGGACACCTGACAGAAGAGGAGATTGAACGGCTTGGTGAAGCCTTGATGGATCTTGACGTTGCCATTGAGCAAATTAAGGAACAACAGGGAGTTGCCGAGACTGTAAAGTCGGTACGCGATGGACTGGACGACATAGTGGATGACGTCCTCAATGATATGTTGAATCCCGAGAAATGGAACGAGCATGCCGAGCAGGCTGCGCAGAGGTGTTGAAATGCAGAACAGGGAAACTATTGAAACAATCATAAATAATATGGTCATGGCGCCTGAGGAGGGCAGGTACGTTTATTGCATTGCCGATTCCGCTCAAAACGTGCACCTGGGCAAGATCGGCATAGAGGAGAACGAAGTCTATACCGTCCCCTATAATAACATTTGTGCCCTTGTGCACAAATGTAATGCCGAGCCCTACAAATCCGATGACCCCGAAGTGGTAAAGTCGTGGGTGATTGCTCACGACAGGGTCATTCAAACCGCCTGGGAGAAATGGGGCAATGTATTGCCCATAAACTTCGATACCATAATCAAGGAGGTTTCGGCCAATTCCGCCGAGCAAAACCTGGTAGCCTGGCTGGCCGGCGAGTATGAAGGGCTGAGAAACGTGCTGCAACGGGTTAAAAACAAGGTTGAATTCGGCATACAAATCTCCTGGGACCCCAAGGGCGTGGCACAGCAAATTATGCGGACCAACAAAGAGATCCAGAAGATGGAGAGCGAAATTGCCGGCAAATCGAAAGGCCTGGCATATATGCACAGGCAAAAGATAGAAGGCCTGCTGAAACAGCAGATGGAAACCAGCGCAGACGCATATTTCCGCGAGTTCTTTGGACGCATCAAACAACTGGTAGATGAGATCAAAATCGAAAAAACCAAAAAGCCTGAAAACGGCCTCCAGATGATTCTAAATGTGGCATGCCTGGTTGAACGCGACAAGTCTCAAGATCTGGGTCAGGCATTGGACACGATTAATAACATCGATAATCTTTCGGTGCGCTTCATCGGACCGTGGCCTCCATATAGTTTCGTGAGCAGGGGCTGAAAAGGAGCCATATGGAACCGACACGCAACGGTCACGCAACACTGGTCGACCTGCTGGACAGGGTACTGGATAAAGGGATCATAATTTATGCCGATCTGATTGTTTCGCTGGCCGGCATCCCGCTGATCGGTGTGAACCTCAGGGCGGCTATTGCCGGGATGGAGACAATGCTCAAGTACGGTATGATGACGGAGTGGGACGACCGGGTACGGACATGGGAACGCCAACGCATAGAAGCGCGCAAACTATTGATCAAGCCCGACCCGCAAATTGAAGAGCAAACTGTAGGGATACTGCCCCGCACGGGCAAATGATGCGCGCTATATCTAAGGGCAGAGCAGGAGTATTTCTATGACCAGGGCAATCGGAATCGATCTCGGTACGTCATACACCGTTGTTGCTGTCCTTGAAGAGGGCAAACCAAAGGTAATACCGGATGCCAACGGCCAGCTATTGACTCCCTCGGTGGTGGCCTTTACAAATGAAATCATGCCGTTGGTCGGCCGCATGGCAAAATTGCAGGCGGCAGCCAACCCCGGGCGCACAGTCTTTTCTATCAAAAGGAGAATGGGGTCCGATTACACTGTGACAATCGATGGTAAAAGATATAAACCCCAGGAGATATCGGGCTTCATTTTACGCAAGGTGAAGGCGGACGCCGAAGATTACCTGGGAGAAAAGGTGGACAGGGTTGTCATCACAGTGCCGGCTTACTTCAGCGATTTACAGCGCCAGGCCACCAAGGAAGCGGGAATACTGGCCGGTCTGGATGTGATAAGGATCATAAATGAGCCCACTGCAGCCGCGCTTTCCTACGGGCTTGACCGTGATGACATCCACAGGATACTTGTCTGGGACCTGGGCGGTGGCACATTTGATGTATCGATAATGGAACTTGAGCAGGGCATATTTGAAGTGATCGCCGTAAGCGGGAATACCCAGCTCGGAGGGGATGATGTCGATAGACGCATCATGGATTACCTGGCAGATCAATATGAAGAAATGTACCGCACTAACTACCCCGCAGATGCAACATCAAGACAAAGGCTGAGAGAGGCAGCAGAGAACGCCAAGATTGCGCTTTCGGGGGAAGAAAGTGTGAGGATCATAATTCCGGCTGTAGAAAGAAAAAACGGTTCCGGCAGGCACCTGAAAGCAGAGCTTACACGCCATAAAATGCAGGAGCTGATCCAGGATATCCTGCTTAAAATGCTCGGCCCTACAAAACAAGCCCTGAATGATGCCGGCCTGAAGCCGACAGATATAGACCGCATGATTTTAGTGGGGGGCGCCACCAGGATGCCCGCAGTCCGCCAGTTAGCTCGGCAACTGATGGGGAATGAACCCTGCATGGCCGATAACCCCGATGAGATTGTTGCACTGGGAGCAGCCCTGCAGGCCGGCATGCTGCTGGGACTAAGTAAAAAGTCGATCCTGCTGGATGTCCTTCCGCTCTCACTGGGCATCGAAACGCAGGGCGGCCTATTCTCGAGGATCATACCCAGGAATACGCCTCTGCCTGCAGCAGAAAGCCTGATCTTTACCACGGCCAGGGATTTTCAAACAGCGGTGGACGTTAATGTCGTACAGGGTGAGCGCGAGATATGTATGGACAATATATCGCTGGGCAAGTTCACACTGGAAGACATACCGATGCTCAAGATGGGCGAACCCAAGATTGAGGTCAGCTTCGAAGTCGATATGGATGGTATCCTATCTGTTTCCGCCCTGGATTTATTTACAGAAAACAGCATGAATATCAAGCTCAGCTCGCCAAACCAGCTTACCCCTGAAGACGTGCAGCGCATAATCAGTGAAGCTGCATCCAGTGCAGACATGGACCACGAAAAGCAGGATAAAATAATGGCGGACATCGCTGCGGACAATGCTATAACCGCTTCCGACTTATTTACCCAGGAGTATTCCGGCAAGTACACAGATGAAGACAAAGAAAAGATCTGGAGAGCAGTGCTCAAGGTTAAAGAAGCCCTCTCTTGCGGGGATACCTGCGAACTCAAACAAAGAACCACTGAATTGAAACGCCTGATGCAGGCTATTTCCAGCACCACCTGCTCACCCGCGACTCGATCCGTCCCGGCACACCCGTAACCATCTATGCAGTCAATAGTTTAATCATAGTATTAGACATATGTATATACTTCTGTTATTATATTAGTGAATAAAAAGGAGTATGTATATGGAAAGCAATGAAATAAAGAATCTTCGTCAGGAGATGGATTTGTCACAGGAGAGGTTTGCCAGGTCGATGGGCGTATCCCTGCAGACGGTGCGGCGCTGGGAAAGTGGCGCCGCCAAACCTCTGCCGGTTATGAATCACAGGCTTAATGAGTTGAAAGAGCAATTGAGCAGGTCCAGGCATGTGGAGATAATTCAGGGCAACAGCCGTAGCGCGGGCGCCCGCCTGGAATCAACCGGTGTCAGCCTGGGTGGTTTCTTCAAGGGCCTGGGCAACCTCTTTGACCTGGTCACCAAAATGGACCGGGACGGGAAGGATGTTTATATGCAGGCAGGCAAGCTCGGCGGGCCGGGCAGCAATATTAAGGGCGTATATGGTTTCAGCCTGAAGTTCGGGTTGGGCGGGAAGCCTGTCATCGAGCAGTTCGGCAATATACAAACAGCGGATGGTGGAGCGACTATTGCGGAAACCCGCGAACCACTGGTTGATGTATTCGATGAAGGTGATTACCTCTCGGTTAGTTTCGAATTGCCGGGTGTGGAAGAGGAAAACGTCAATTACGAAATAAATGGCGACATATTTGATTTGTCTGCCCGGGCCGGCGACAGGAAATATAAAAAGGAACTGTTATTGCCCTGCCCGGTGGACAGCCACCCCCGGGAATCTACTTACAGGAACGGTATCCTGGAGGTAAAGCTCAGCAAAAGTCACAACAAATAAGGCTTTTTTACAGGGAGAAGAATGACAAATCTAAGTAAGGATATTCTGACATTGAAAACGGCTGAGGCGCTGGCCAAGGACGTCGGCAGGGCCATAGCCAGGATCGATCCCGATGATATGGCCAAAATGGATATTCACGTGGGTGATATCGTTCAAATTTCGGGCAAACGCGCTACGCTGGTCAAGTCTATGCCGACTTTTGCTGAACAGAGGGGGCACGGCACAATCCAGATCGATGGGATCAGCCGCGAGAACGCCCAGATCGGCATCGGTGAAAAGGTTAAAATCAGCAAGGTCCAATGCAATACAGCCGGCTCCATTATCCTGGCGCCGCTAACCTCCTCCGAAGCTTTCGTGAGGGAAAAGGATAGGAAGTACCTGGGAAGACTGATCGAAGGGTTACCTGTAACGGTGGGTGACAAGATCAGGGCTACCTTCCTCGGCAGCGGTTACCAGGAGTTTTCTGTGCTTGATACCGCGCCCAAAGGAGCCGTGGTCATAGGTACTCAGACCACCATCAAGGTGAAAGGTGAAGCCAGGCTGGTAAAAGATAAAGCCGGCGTAACCTATGAGGATATTGGAGGCCTGCAGAAAGAGATACATAAGATCAGGGAGATGATAGAGCTTCCACTCAAATACCCCGAGATATTTGAAAGGCTTGGTATCGAAGCCCCCAAAGGGGTGCTCCTGTACGGTCCGCCGGGTTGCGGTAAAACCCTCATCGCGCGCGCGGTTGTGAGGGAGACGGATGCTAATTTTTTCAATATAAGCGGACCCGAGGTCATCCATAAATTCTACGGTGAAAGCGAAGCTCATCTAAGGGCAATTTTCGAGAAGGCTTCTGAACAGGCGCCATCCATCATCTTCATAGACGAGATCGACGCCATCGCCGCAAAGAGGGAGGACATAAGGGGAGACCAGCAGGTGGAACGCCGTGTAGTGGCGCAATTGCTGGCTTTGATGGACGGACTTAAATCAAGGGGACACGTCATCGTCATCGCCGCAACCAATATACCCAATGTTCTGGATCCTGCGCTGAGGAGGCCGGGACGCTTCGACCGTGAGATATGCATCAATATACCGGATAAGCATGGAAGGCTTGATATCCTGCACATCCACACCCGCGGAATGCCCCTGGCCTCCGACGTCAACCTGGAAAAAATCGCCGATATCACCCATGGATTTGTCGGGGCGGACCTTGAGGCGCTCTGCAGGGAAGCTGCTATGATTACCCTGCGCAAAATTATGCCCAAGATTGAGTTCGAAGCTGACGTCATTCCCTACGAACTTCTCCTGCAGTTGGAAGTTTGCATGGATGACTTCCTGGAAGCGCTCAAGGAGGTTGAACCGTCCGCCATCAGGGAGGTCTTCACCGAAGTGCCCGATGTAAAATGGAGCGATATCGGCGGCCTGGACGAGGCAAAAAAGATACTCCAACAGACCATTGAGTGGCCGCTTAAATATCAGAAGCTGTTCGAGCATGCTAACACCAGCCCGTCCAAAGGCATACTGCTTACGGGGGTGCCCGGCACCGGCAAGACCCTGCTGGCCAAGGCAGTGGCCAACGAAAGCCAGGTAAATTTTATCTCGGTTAAAGGCCCCGCCCTTCTTTCCAAGTGGATTGGCGAATCGGAAAAAGGTATTCGTGAGGTATTTAAGAAGGGCAAACAGGCCAGCCCCTGCATCATATTTTTTGATGAGATAGATGCCATGGTTCCTATGAGGGGTTCCAGTGGCGATTCCAATGTAACCGAGAGGATTATCAGCCAGTTCTTAACCGAGTTAGACGGCATAGAGGAGTTGAAAGGTGTGGTGGTGCTGGCGGCTACCAACAGGCCGGATATCATCGACCCGGCCCTGCTGAGAACCGGCAGGTTTGATTTTCAGGTCGAATTGCCCATACCGGACGAGGCGACCCGTGCTACCATCTTCGGCATCCACACTAAAGGCAAACCACTGGCGGATGACGTTGACCTGAATGCTTTAGCACGTGAGACAGAGGGGTTGGTTGGGTCCGATATCGAAGCTATTTGCCGGCGGGCTGCCATGCTCGCCATAAAGGAATACATCGATCACAATAAAACTGAGCTGTCCGATTTAAAGATAACCCGTTATCATTTCTCACAGGGGCTCGAATCGTTGAAGAGGGGCCGGCAGTAATAATGCGAACGCTGATTTATGTGCCCATAATACATACCGATGCAGACATGGGCAGCGTGGGCGCCGCAATTGAGAAACAGAGTTCGGCCTATATCGGAAGCGAAAGATGGTTAAAGCATAAGCAGATGGTTGGCAAATTCTGGGGTAATGTAGCCGCCTATTTCGCTGTCTTCGATGCTGCTAACCTTAAAATATTCCAGGATGGATTGCCGGCCGGTGGTGAACTGGGAATGAAAATCGTATTAAAGGCAGCAGATCAAGGTAGTCTGAATTACCGCATTATACGCGACCTGTTAAGCAGGGGCGCCGTACTATGTCAAACAGAAGACCCGGGCCTGCTTAGAACGGAATATGAACTGCTGAACTCGTTGGTACAGCCTGCAGGTCATCCAAAAAGACAGGTGAGCCGTCCGCAGGATAGATCCCGCCTGGAAAGGCTGACGGTCGAGAGGGATAAATTTGTGGCCGGGGCTATTGATACAAGCTTAAATGAAGGCGAAACGGGAGTCCTCTTCATGGGAAGCTTCCACGATGTACTGAAGCGGCTCCCCGCAGGCATCCAGGTCAAACAGTTGAAGGATCGCGGAAAAGTAAACGCCTATTTTGCCATATTATTAAGAAAGGAGGATCCGCTGAAACTAAAAGAGCTGTCGGATTATATGGCATGTCCCCTGCAACCTGCGTAAAATCAACTTAAATATGAAAAGCCACATTCCGCCAAGAGGATGTATCCCGCATTCCATACGTAAACCTGCTAAAAACGGGCGTACAGCTAAACCTGTGCGCTCTGTGTCACCCCATGTATATGTGCCCAGGACTGAGCACACCCAGGCTCTCGAGGCATTGTTGATTGAAGCACGGGTTCAAGAGAGTGAATTACTGGAGATTATTCAGGTAAATCCGCTTGATGAGAAATTAAAGGAACTTGACAGGATGCAGCACTTTATACGTCAAATCAGCATTCAAATAGCCGCCAGGCGTTCGAAATAGGTTTATCGCATTCACACTTTATGGCATAGCCAACGCAGATGACCGTGATTATGATAAACAGTCGTGTTGCTATTGCTTGCCATCAATTAATGACGCTCAAACACCGTTATTAATATAGTCTGTTCGCCGTGTTGGTCACAGAGCATATTACAGGAGTGGATGGGTTTTAGTTGACAAAGGATATGGTAATCTATAACATGTTAAGTAACTCTTCCTCGCCGTTCAGCCCTACAAGGTTGAACTGGCGAGGTTTGTTTTTAGGGATGATGTCTGATGCAAGCTAAGAAGCTTATACTTTTCATTGATGATAAGAATATTTATAAGGGTGCACGGAGAGCATTCTTTAACGATACTGACCCACATTATTATGGTCAAATAAATCCAATGGAATTGGGTAAATTAATATGTTCCCGTTCACCCATAGCTGACGTAAGGGTACTATATCAAGTAAGAATTTATACTGGGAGCCCTGATGCCACAAGACAACCGCAGGCCTATGCAGCACACTGTAAACAACGCAACGAATGGTTGAGGCTCGGCGCTAAGGTAATTACCCGAACACTAAAATATCCGATCAATTGGCCAGTATCCAGGCCAGAACAAAAGGGTGTGGATGTTGCCTTGGCCGTTGATTTTGTTACTTCGGGAATTGATCTTGAATACGATGTTGGGGTTATAGCTTCAACGGATACAGATTTAAAACCGGCTATAGAGTACGTGAATAAGAAACTCAGTAATATTTGCCAAACCGAAGTATTGGCATGGACCAGTCCCAGAAGTAGAAGCAGGCTGAGTATCCGCGGATCAAATGTATGGTGTTACTGGCTCAACTCAAATGATTACGATCGTGTATCCGATTTGACGGATTATAATTGTTAGCTTGCCAGCGATTTCATATCAGCAAAATGGGCATCTGGTCGGCGCTGAAGCCACGGTAGCTCTGATATAAATCTTTCCGTGAACTTCGCACTTCGTTGCATAGCCAACACAACTGACTGTGATGCCGTTCCCATTTCGCTTAGCCGGTGCCTTAGTTATAGCATCGTCATACTTGTGACTGCAGTTAGGGCACCTGGTGGCATCGGGGGGTATGGTACAACTACATTCTGGGCATTTCAGATCAACCATTTCACACTCCTGCTAATGAAGGTTTTGCATATATTGAATCAGGCAGTTCAAAGGTCATGGGCTGAGTAGCACAGTACCGTAATACCACCCCCGCTACCAGAAATCGAAACTAAAATGCCCGTCTTACGAGTTTACATAAGACGGGGATTTTTTATTTCGGCTAAAGAAAAGCCGGGAGATTTACCACCTGGCCTGGTGCTCTTCCGCCCAGCCGATCATGTCGTTGACCTCGATCTTTTCTCCGTCGTCCGTTATCATCGTCCCGCTGTAGCGGCCGAACAGCTGGTGCACTTCGCTGGCGAGGATGCCCACGTCGATCTTGGCCACGCGCTCGAAGAAGGGCTTGAACTCCAGCGTGAGCCGCCCATCGGGCGAGGTCATCATCCAGGGCTTCTTGAAATCCTTATTA
>Ga0247841_10008939_pt1 | contig 14186 bp, 10 predicted proteins | sample LaCruzMarch2015__2_FD_192410 | JGI IMG/M metagenome (GOLD analysis project Ga0247841, IMG submission 192410) | Freshwater microbial communities from meromictic Lake La Cruz, Castile-La Mancha, Spain - LaCruzMarch2015_18m | ecosystem: Environmental > Aquatic > Freshwater > Lake | place: Spain...
GTGGGGTGATTCAGGAGCAGTAGACGCGAATTTTAAGGGTAAAATTTGCGTGAAAATAGTCGAAAATTTTATAAACCTTCGGTTTAAAAATATTTCGACATGATTTTCTTTGATAAGAGAAAATCAAGCGACCTTTATTGTTTAATCGGTGTGATGTATAATATAAACAAGTAGTGATTTAATCTACTAATCTTTTATAAGTTATTTTAATTTAAAATGAAAAAGAATTTAATTATATTTATTTGTATTTTAGTAATAGTTTTTGCTGGATTATTTTTCTTTTTTAAATCTAAATTAGATACCATCAGTAAACCAGCTGAAGTTCCAGAAGTTATTCAAAGCACTGAAAGTATTTTGAATAATATTGTTGGGGTAAAAGATTGTCATTTGTACAAAGACACCGCTTCCGTTGCTGTAAGCAAAGATATTAAAAAATGCGATTGTTTACCTGTTGAATCAAGAAAACAGTGCAAGGATTACATGGTGGACGAGATGTTCTATAATCAAGCTTATTATCAACTAGACGCTTCCCTTTGTGCCAATATCTCATACGAAACGGGTAGAATTGCCTGTGTAAAACTGGTAAACGAAACAATCTCTTCCTCCAAACAAAACGGTCCAGACGACCTTCTCTTAACATATATAGCCTCCGGTAATTATGATGGGGCAATAAAAATTTTAGAAGGTATTTTACAAAAAGAGCAAACCACTTCAAAATATTATAATATGTTAGCTCAATCTTATGCTGTAAAAGCATTGTATGAATATAAAGAAGCGGAATATATTCCCAAGGCTATCGATCAAATTGAAAAGGCAAAAAAGATAGAGCCAAATAATCCTGAGGTCTATGTAACAGAGGGTTATGTTTATGAAATTATGCCAGACATAAATAAAGCGATTGAGAGTTATAGTAAAGCGATAACTATAGATGCAAATAATATTTTTGCTTATGCTAATCGTGGACATGCGAAGGAAATGCTGGGTGATATTGTGGGGGCTCGCGCAGATTTTGATAAGGCGGCTACTCTGGATAAAGATAAAAAAAGTATTTTTGTTTATTCTAATCTTTGTAGAATAAACCTATATTCAAATAGTTATGAGGCCTCAATAAAAAATTGCTCGATTGTTATTGAATCAAATTTTGCTAATAGCGTAGAAAAATCAGAGGCCCATCAAATTTTAGGGTCAATCTATTCATCCTTGAAAAAATATGATGAGGCGTGGACACAATTTATAATTGCCGAGACTTATGCACCTAATAACGTGAATTTAATCCTTTCTATTTCTGATATGCTTTTGAGTAAAGGAGATCCCATCAAAGCTGAGGAGTACAGCCGCAAAGCTATCGTTTTGGATTCCAAAAGGGCAATTCCTTATGAAAAATTAGCCGCCGCTCTTATGTCGCAAAGTAAAAATGAAGAAGCAATTACAAATGCTTTGAAGGCCTTAAGTTTAGTGGAGGATGACGTTTCTATCTTATTAACTTACAAGAAAGATGTTAATTTTAGAATCTATAGTATTTTAGTCCAAGTGTATAAACAAATAGGAGACACTCTTAATCAGAGTAAGTATGAAGTTTTAAGAGATTCATTAAATAAATAATAAAATGAATAAGAATAAAATTATTTTAGCTATATCAATTATTTGTTTAACTTTTATTTTTACTGGCTCAATAAATGTTTTTGGTGCTAATTGCTGGGTGACAAGAACCTGGCAGTGTCACGATGATTATTCTTGCAGTGATTGGGAGTGTGATAATTCCGATAGTGGAATGTTTTGTACTAATTGGGGAAGGGGACCACTTTTTGGAGATAATGCCACCCCCCCACCACCTCCACCACCTCCACCAGTAAATGGTTCTTGTGGAGCAGCTGATGGAAGTAATTTATTTGCCACACCAACTAGCCATCTCTGTGCCTCCGGTAATGCGACAGCCGTTTCGGGTAATGGTTCGTCGGCTAATCCTTGGTCATGGACATGCAATGGATATAATGGGGGCGGTAACTCTAGAACTTGTACAGCAAATATTATCGCCACTTCTTCTGTTTCTTGCTCTGTTATTCCCGTCTGTCCTACGACGGTGAACGTCAATGAAAATGTTACTTGGAGTGCAATTATCTCTGGGGGTGTTGGTACATATACCTATAGTTGGATTGGTGATGGATTTGTTAATAACAAAACTACCAATACTGTTTCAGGATCTTATACTACACCGGGTATTAAAAATGCAACGGTGACAGTTTATGATGCGGCTTCAAATCCAGTAGTGGCTAGTTGCCCAACCTCATGTAGTGTTGAAGGGGAAACCCATACTGGTGGTAGACCAGGGGGAGGAAGTATAAAAATTACCAGTAATGGTGTCTGTAATCCAGCAATAAATAAAATGGTAATAACTAGTCATCTAAATCCCGCGATTGTTTCTACTCTTTGTTCAAACGGAGCTCTGGATTCTTTTGAGATACATTTAGCGGAAAATTTCTGGACAGACACAACTTCTTGGTCCTGGATTTGTAAGGGTTTGAACCCAAGTTTGGGAGATGTTGATGTTTCTTGTGATTCTTCCCTTAATCCGCTTGATGTAGATTCTAAGAGTCTTGATTGCTCTGTGTCTTTGGTGCCATATACAAATCAAGTAAGTATAAATAACAATACTGTTTGGAAATCTATCGCCTCTACTTCTCCACGAGTAATTTGGAAAGTTGAAGATACCAATGGTGCGTCCTATCCAGTGGAAGCGAGTGATACTTTGAATAAAATATTTACCACCACAGGTCTTAAAGTAGTTACGGCTAAAATTGCTTCAACTACTCTCGGAGTCTTTGGTTTGCCATGTAGTGCTACCACCACTGTCGTTCAAAGTGGAATAATTAGGGAGCAGTAATGTGAATAGGTGATAGGTTCAAGATGTTAGTTATTGAGTAAAATACTAAGCTTAAAAAATATCCACTAAATGAGATTTGTCCGGACTCAAGCTCATTTTGTGGATATTTTTACTTGGTGGGTAAAAGATATTTATATAACGGCTGGTCTTTAATGTTTGGTGATGGTGATGTATAATATTGGTAGGTAGTGATTTAATCTACTAAGCTTTTATTAATTATTTTATAAAAAAATGAAGAAACTTATTTTTGTTGGGGCGGCAATTTTTCTAGGCTTTAATATTCTAATTAATAATATTTTTGCGCAAAGCACTAGTTCTGTTGTTGAAATAGATCCGTCAGCTATTGGCAAGGCACCGATTGATTTGATAATAAATAAAGTTTCTTTCGATAAGACAAGTCGAGAAATAAAGCTGGATTACTGGATAACCAACAATCGAAGTATCTTTATGGATGATCTGACCTACGAATTGGAAATATATAAAGGCGATAAGCTAGCTGAGACAGGGATGCTTTTTGATCCATTGGAATTTGTCTCCAAAGGTAGTGGTAGCGTAACCAAAGTAGCACCGGGGGAGACACTAAACGGTAGTGCCAGTTATATTCCTTCACTTGGTATAGAGTCTGGAAACTATTTTATCCGTTTTGTTGTTAGTGACCCAGAATTTAAATATATTGGATTGGATTACACAAGAAAGCCGCTTGTTTTAACCGGCCAGGATTTTTTCCTTGGTTATGTCGGAGCCCTTTTTAGGACCTCACATGGCGATGATTTTCTTCTTTATGGTCAGTTTATCGAAAAAACAGAAATTCCGTCAATTATAATTCCATTGGATAAGAACCCTGATTTAAAAGCCTCTTTGGATAAGGGTACAAAATATTCAGCGGAAGTAAAAGTCTATTCATTTACTAAAGATGAACCTGTTTATACTTACCCTTCTAAATCTCTATCTGTTTCGACTGATAAAGATGGAAGTAAAATAATCAAATACGATCTTATCCCGTGGAAAGATATCGAACCTTCTCCATATGATGTCATTATGACAATTAAGGACGCTAGTGGAAGGATGGTAGCTAACGATATTTTAGCTCGTTGGTGGGTGACTGGTTTTCTAGCGAGAATTTCTGATATTAAAACTACCGCTAATTATTACAAAAAAGATAAACCACTCGATATAACAGTTTCTTTGGTTTCTTTGAATTGGGACAAGGATCAGAAAGCGGTAGTTGAGGTTTCATTGGAAAAACCAGATGGTCAGAAGATAGTTTTCTCAAAAGATGTTGAATTCTTTGAAGATCAGGAAATTGATTTTAGTGAATTCAAGATGCCAGAAGAAACAATGATTAAAAATATTAGCGTAATCTACAAAGATAAAGTCACTGGGCAAGTATTTCATACCAAGAGTATCGAAATGACCCAGGAAAAAATATATTCGCCATCAATCATCCGTGATTTAACATCCCTTGTTATTTTTTACGCCAGTCTAGTGATGCTTTTGATGCTGATTTTGCTTTGTCTCTCTGTTTTTTACCGAACCAGAAATAAGACAGTTTTATTTATTGCTCTGGCTCTCCTAGTCGGCGGAATTATTGGTACTTATTTTTTCTTTAATTATGAGGTTGAAGCTGCTAAGCGAGGATCCTCTAGTAATGTTTGGTGGAGCAGCGCTCCGTCGGGGAATTTAGGAACTTGCCCTCGTTCAGCCGGAATCTCTGCTTATGGAAGTGTAAATTGTGGCACCTGTCGAAACGGTATGACTTATAGTTTGAGTCTTACTGGTGGTTATTGTAGTTGGGGTGACCAGAGCCATGTTTATGGTAGTCAGACTTTTGGCCCGTGCGGTGGAGGGGTATCAGTAAATTCTGGGAATACTAGCAGTGGATATTCTGCGACTTTTACTTCCTATCAGGGGTGTCACTGTGATACCTCGTCTGCTTCAATCGGTGGTGGGCCAGTTAGCTGTACTCCAAGAATAGACGGAGTGTGCAACCCAATTGGGAGCTCACTTTCTGCCCCAGCAAGCAATATTCTTTGTTCATCTGGTAGTCCGAGTCCGGCATCTGTTTCAGGACAAGGACCTTGGACTTGGAGTTGTATTGGTTCGGGGGTTGGTTTCACCAATGATATAAACTGTACTGCTAATGTTCTGACTCCGTTATCAGCTACTTGTGAAGCAAATACTGATACCGCCAATGCTGATATAGAACCAGTTACTTGGACTGCTCATCCATTGAATGGTGCAGGAAACTATACTTATTCTTGGACTGGCACTGATAGTTTGACGGGAAACACTCCTTTTGTTACCAAGACTTATACAGTAGTCGGTACAAAATATGCCACCACAACAGTTACATCAGGTAATACTGCCTTTGGTAATTTTGAATCAATAACCGTTGGTTGTACTGCACCGGTAGTTGGGGGCGATGATGATATAGTTGTAATCCCTCCTGGTGGGGGAGGTCATAATGGGGTAAGAATCACTAGAGATGGAAGATGTAATACAATTACCACCAGTCAATCATTTTCCTCGGCTCCACCACAAAATATTCGTTGTTTTTACGGTGTAGCATCCTCCACTAGAGATACTTTTGTTGATGGTTGGAATACGATTAAAACTTGGTCTTGGATTTGTGAAAGTACTGAAGGGGAAAATTCTCCGGAATGTACGGCTTCATTCAATGACACCGATTCAAATACCACCTCTTTAGATTGTCAGGTGTTGATGACTCCTTTCTCGGCTCAAGTGGCAATAAACAGTAGTACTACCTGGACCGCCTCATCTTCAAATCCACTTTTAGTTAAGTGGAAAGTCGATGATCTAAATGGTTCTGTGTATTCAAGTGAGACAAGTAATATCTTTAATAAAATATTTACCACAACCGGGCTCAAGACGGTAACTGCTAAAATTGCTTCTACTACCGCGGATGTTTATGGTCTACCATGCAGCGCTACCACCACGGTAGTTCAGAGTGGAGTGATTCGAGAGCAGTAAAAAGACTTACTATTAAACCGCAAAACAAAAACACCTACTAGGTGTTTTTGTTTTGCGGTTGTCGTTGATTTGGGTTATAATTAGCACAAATGATCATTCAAGCAAAGCAACTCGAACAATTTTTACTTGACTCCGGTTTGATCAACAAGGGTGACTATGATAGTGCTCAAGAAGAAGCTCTAAAAAGCAAAGGTAAATTATCAGCTGGGCATGTTTTGATTAACCGAGGAAAAATTAGCGAAAATGATTTTCGCCGAGCGGAGGCTTACGTTTTGGGTATCCCATTCGTTAGTTTGAAAGATCACAAAATTGATTCAGATGTTCTAGCTTTAATTCCCGAACCAGTAGCGAGAAAAAATAACGCCGTGGCTTTTAGACGGACGGGAGATTCCTTGGAGGTGGCGATGCTGGATACTAAAGACCTTTCCTCGATTGAATTCATCAAAAAGAAAGTCGGACTCCGTATTTTACCTCGTTTGACAGATACGGAATCGATTAAGAGCGCTCTACTTCAATATCAAAAAAGTTTGAGGGCTGAGTTTGGCGATATTATTCAAAAAGATGCAGTCGCTTTGAAAAAGATAATCGAAGGCCGCGGGGAGAACGATATGGAGGATGATTTGAAAAAGATGGCGGAGGATTTGCCGGTAATTAGAATTCTAGATACTTTGCTCAAACACGCTATTCTACAAAATGCTTCCGATATTCACATGGAGGTTTTAGAAAATGAATTTTTAGTTAGATATCGTATCGACGGTATTCTTCATGACGCTATGATTTTACCAAAAAGTATCGCTATCAGTATTATCGCCCGAGTAAAAGTTTTGGCTAGTTTAAAATTGGACGAAAAACGCTTACCTCAAGATGGACGGTTTAAGATGGAAGTAAATGGCGAGGGGGTATCTTTCCGTGTTTCTATTCTACCAACTTATTTTGGTGAAAAAGCGGTGATGAGACTTCTTCGGGAAAATGTCTCTGGTTTTACGCTCGAGGCCGTTGGTTTTCATGGTGAACCATTGGAAATCTTACATGAAGCAATTAAGCAAACTACCGGTATGATATTGACCACCGGTCCGACTGGCTCGGGAAAAACTACTACCCTTTATACACTTTTGGATATTTTGAATACTTCTAATGTAAATATTTCCACAATTGAGGATCCGGTGGAATATCAGATGAATAGAATAAATCAAACTCAAGTTAAGCCAGAAATCGGTTTCTCTTTTGCCAATGGTTTACGCTCGCTTGTTCGTCAGGATCCGGACATAATTATGGTGGGAGAAATTCGTGACAATGAAACAGCCTCCCTGGCTATCAATGCGGCTTTGACTGGTCATTTAGTGCTTTCAACTCTACACACAAACTCTGCGGCTGGTGCCATGCCTCGGCTTATTGATATGAAGATCGAGCCTTTTCTGATTGTTTCAACCATTAAAGTTATTATCGCGCAGAGACTTATAAGGCGCTTGAGTAGCAACAAGGAAAAATATTTTTTATCAAAGGCGGAAATTGCTTCTTTGGCAAAAATTGTTGATTTGGAAAGAGTACTTGGCTTTCTGAAAAAAGAAAAAATTATCAAGGATAAAGATAACTTCGAAACTATTCCATTTTACAAACCAAAAGAAACTCCTGAAAACCGAGATGGCTATGGCGGGCGTGTTTGTATAAATGAGGTATTAAAGATGACCCCAACAATTAAAGATTTGGTGGTGCGCGGCGAGGCGGACAATGTTATAAACGACCAAGCCAAAAAAGAGGGTATGATGAGTATGATCGAAGACGGTATTTTCAAGGCGGCTCAGGGAGTGACGACAATTGAAGAAGTTTTGAGGGTAATAAGTGAGTAAGTAATGAACGACACAATGTTTGGTGCAAAATAAGTAAAATTTCAAACAGAATGAAATTAAAATTCAAAGCCATAAAAGATAATGGGAAAAGGTTTGAGGGGACTAGGGAGTCTCAGAGTAAATTTAGCTTGTACAATGAATTAAAAACCGAAGGCAGTATTCTTATTTCAGCCGAAGAAATCAGCCGGGCAAAATTTCAGAGATATTTCTATCAAATTTTCAGTTTCTTGGGTGACATTTCTACTGCGCAAAAAATTGCTTTTGCTAAGAATTTATCGGCTATGACCAAAGCCGGCTTGTCACTAAGCCGCGCTTTGGCGGTAATCGAGAGACAAAGCCGGAACGCCAGATTTAAAAATGTTGTGGAAGGTATTAATTTGGAAATTAAGAAGGGTAGGACCTTGAGCGAGTCTCTAAGAAATTATCCAAATATTTTTTCTAATCTTTTTATCTCCATGACCAAAGCCGGGGAGGAAAGTGGTGGTTTGTCCGAAGCTTTGGGTAATGTGGCTCTTCAAATGGACAAAACTTATCGCCTACAAAAGAAAATAAAAGGCGCGATGATATACCCAGCGGTGATTATTTCAGTGATGATTGTTGTCGGTATTTTAATGTTTGTTTTTGTTATTCCAGGTATTACCGAGACTTTTAAAGAATTAAATACCGAATTACCTTTTAGTACGAAAGTTATTATTGCGGTGAGCGAATTTTTGAATAATCATTGGTTTATATCGATAGCGTCTATTTTGGCTTTAGTCTCCGCAATTTATTTCTCATTAAAAACTGCACCTGGTAAGAGGATTCGTGATAAAGTAATTATCGGTTTGCCATTAGTTGGGGATTTAATCAAAGAAGCCAATTCCGCCCGAGTAGCAAGGACATTATCTTCTCTTTTAACCGCTGGTGTCCCGGTAGCACAATCGATTCAGATTACCAAGGACGTTATAAATAATTATTATTACAGGCAAGTTCTGGAGGAAGCGACAAAAGTGGTTGAAAAGGGTGAAAATATGTCCGTTGTTTTTATGAAAAATCCAGATTTATATCCGACTTTTATTGGAGAGATGATGAGTGTGGGTGAGGAGACGGGAAATATGGCAGCCATGCTTTCCGAAGTCGCGATCTTTTATGAAACAGACGTTGAAGAAAGAACCAAAGATCTTTCCACAATAATTGAGCCGGTGCTTATGGTTTTGATCGGTATTGCCGTCGGCTTCTTTGCCCTTTCAATGGTGACGCCAATCTATTCAGTGATGGACACTCTCTAATTTTTCCAGTAGGATTTTTAAAAAATTATTACCAATCCTGCAAGGGGGTTGTTGGTTTGGTGTTTAAGACATCTACTCCATTATCGCGGTAAGGGGCGGGATTGCTCTGGTAAATTATCCCAGCCTTTTCATAGAATAAGCGAGGTTTTCTTGTAATTATAACGGTTGTGGTAGTGGCTATCGTACTGGTAGACGTTTCATTAATTATAGTGGTGGTCGAAATAGATTGGAGCGCCTGCAAGAGATTTTCCAAATCAATGATATTTTCTTGAGTTTCTATAACTACTTCTATTTGATTTTGTATCTCCTCAGATTCTTCATTTTGAGCATTTACGTCAGTTTTACTTATGGTTATTGCAGCCTGGTTTATAGTAGCGATGACTTCTGTTAATTGTTCCGAGCTATTTTCCACCAAAGCTGTATAGGTGCTTATTTCTTCATTTGTCAGCTCCGAATTATTGGTAGAGAGATTAGAAACAATCGTTTGCAATTGCCCCATATAGGATTCAATTATTAGAAGATAAGTTTTTATCTCGGCGATGAGCTTTTCGTCAGTTTCAATAGAGTTGGCGTTATTGGTGGACCAGATTTTCAGGATTTCATTTATTTTTGCTCTTTTAGAATTTATTTCAGTTTCGATTATTTTATTTTTTGTGGGAATTTGGATTTCTGGCTGATCACTTTCTGGGTTTTTGAAGAAGACATTGGTTTGCTCGACTAATTTTTTTGTTTTTGTATATTGAGTTTGAGACACCTGACCAAAATATGATTGTCCACGAAGTTCATTTAGACGTTTTTTTTCATTTTCCAGTTTTTCTTTTGCTAACTCCAACTCTTTTGAAATCCTAGCCTGCTCCAGCTGGCTTTTGGCCAATTTTTGAGCTTCATTGAAAAGATAAATATAGGTAAATAAAATAACAAAAGATAGAATCACAATAATTATTAAAGAGACTATTTTTTTTGTTTTATTCATTGTATTTTATTTTTCTTCTTCCCATGAGATTGTAATATATTGATCCGAGGTTAGTGGAAAGCTTGGCGGTGGACCATAGAGTAGGGTACCGTCATAGTTTAAATTACGTATTTGATAGCCAGTATCATCGGTATAAGCAAAACCATAACGTTCGTTTGTGGCCATCATCCCCCATAGCGTAATGGTTTGGCGAATATTATATGGTGAACAATCATTTTCATAATAATGTCTGCCCACCCGTCCATTTTGAGCGATTAGAGCGGCATCAATGCGTAAATCATCCTCACTCACTAAGCCGGCATTTATGTTTCCTTGAGCAATTAAACCAATTACGTCCGAGCCGTCATAGTTTGTGTATAAAAGATCATTGTTGATGATGATATTTTTTCTGGTTGAAGCGTTGTCGGGGAGGAGTGCCGCAATGATAGTAAGTCGGGCACTGTTTACCTGTCCATTTATAAAAATATTATCTTCCAAGAAAATAATTCCATTTGCTGGAAAGGCGTAATTTCCAAGGAGGGTTTGGTTTTGAATACTCCAACTACTCCAACCTGCTTGGTTGGCGACGTTGGTACATCTTTTAGGTGGATTTACATAACTAGTCACTTTATATAAATCAAAGGTGTCATTTGTTTTTAGAACAATATGATAACCGAGCGCCCCGGCGCTTGCTCGGTAAAAGCCACTGGTTTGAGCTGATGATTTCATTTCTGCGAGATCAGCGGTGATTCCGGTAAAGTCAACAGACGGCACCGGGAATTGTCGGCCAATTTCAAAGACATCAGTTCGAATTGGAACGCTATTTGGTGGGAGTGGATCAGTCGGTGAGATGTGGGTATGTACTCCGAATTCATTTACGCCAAGGTGATCAGGATCGTCATAGGCGGTGACTCCACTCGAGATTATGTTGTGAGCAAGGCCATCAAAGCGAATCCCTTTGTTGGAATGGATTGGTCCAAAAACTTCCGTCCCCTCACCAAAACGCATTACGCTATTAGCGGCTACAGCGTATTTAGCCATCGAAGGCTTGGCCAACTTTGCGGTGATTGTTCGAGTTAAATCTGGTTCCGCCAAAGTGCTACCGGTGGATTTTATTGTAACCAAACTCGAACCTAAAAGTGGTGGAGTAATATCTAAAATAAATTGGCCGATGGGGTTATCGTTTTTGTCCGTAAATTCATGAACATAAGGACCGTTTTGCCCAGTACCATCTTGAAAATCGGTCGGTGCATGGGCCAAATGCCAACGATAATAATCTATACCCGCCTCGGCAATCTGAATCGCTAGCTCTCTGCTACCAGCTTGCTTGGAAGATTGATGTCGATAACTGCCCAGCCAACAAGGGCACCGAGAATATAAATAGCGATAGAACCAAACACAATTACTTGTATTAGCATGTAGCCGGTATTTTTTTTGTAGGTAGCTTTGCTCATTTTATAAATTATCTTTGATATTTCTAATGGAAGCTTGGGTGGTAAGAATCAGTGGTTGAGGTAATTCTTGAATATTATTATCAATTACTATATTTATTTTTATCAATCGAACAGACGGTACGTCAACTGGGTCGGCTAAAGGGGGAGAAGTGCCATCATAATTTGAATCATAATAGCTAAAAATTGTACCGGTACCGTTTGCGATGTTATGAACTAATTCTTTTGTGGTTTCAGCCGAAGGATTGTAAGTGGGTGGCGTCCCGGTTGGTTTTATTACCCCTTTCTTTAAAGTTGTGCCAACAAGAAAATATCGTACCCTCTCTATTTGCGAGTCGTCATCAATGTTTTCATAAAAAATTAAAGAGGAAGTCGCGGCTTGAGCAATCGGATAGGCGCCCATATCAGAGGGGCACATCGAGCGAATTTCTGAACTCATATCTCTCAGGGCTCTTCTAGCATCTTCTTGGGCGAGTAGATTATCGCTCGATATTTGGTTTAAAGAAAATATATTTAGCTGAAAAGTTACAATGGCGATTGCAATAATTGTAAAAATAGTCATTGCAATAATCGTTTCTAGTATAGAAAAACCACCTACCCGTTTAATTTTTGTGATTGAATTCATTTTAATTTTATTTGTCATGACTATTTTATGGGGTTAGGGTTATTTCGAATTCCTGCCAGAGTAGGGATGTATCCACGGTGTTGGTGTAAGGTTGATAACCAGTTTTGGATATATTTACTGTATAACTCCCCAAAAGTAAACCAGAAAAGAAGACCTGGCCCGGTGGAACACAAGCTGAAGTAAAGGTAAAAGAAACATCCGAGACTGCTGGTGTTTTTGTGATGTCGGCGGTTTGAAGATAAACTTTATAACGTAAATAGCGGTCATCGTCATGGACGGAACTAATATTTTGATCGGTTATTGTGTAATAACTATTGGCTGTGCCGTCTGGGCCTTTAAAATTCCAGGTGGTATTGTCGTTGTTTGTCGCTATTTGCAAACGAACTGGGTCTACTCCTGTCTCTACTGGCTGATCCAGGGACTGCCATAGTATTTGATGGAAATTGCTAACCGAGCCGGTGTCAAAAGTGGAAGAAGTAAGCAACCCATCTGTTTCATATTCGTCAAACACTTTTTTAAGTTGAATTACGCCAGCGGGGTCAGCTATTTCCACCTTTCCATCAGAGTCAAAATATTTTGTGGTATCGGTATAATTTTCTTGCCCCGCTCCACCTGACCAGTCAGTCTGGCGGATAAAACCACGGCCCGTGATCAAGGTGTTGTCATAGTCAGTTGCAGTTAATTGGACACTGACGTCTGACAAAGGAAGACCAGTTGAAGCATCTTTGACGGTGATTAGTAGACTGTTTGGATTTTTTGGGGCGACAATCAATTTTAGATTTTGGCTCGCACCAGGATCTATTGTGAACATTGATGAAGGAATCACTCCCGCCAAATTATAATTTTCATCGTTAAAATTTATACTATAAGTATCCCACTCAAGTTCTTCGATTATTTTTGAACCGGAACTGTTTGTGGTGTGCGCTGAATCATATTTGTAAATTTCTGGGCTAGTTCCGATTAATTTAAATCCTCTCAAAGAAAAATCAATATTGGGGATTTCAAGGCAGGTATCGTTTACGCTCGTGACGCTTAAGTCGCTGAATTCGTCAATAATAAAACTTATCTGGGTAAGCTGTTGGGTCAATACTGTAGCGTGTGGTTTGCTTGGTGTTGGGTTGGCAGGGTCACCGACAGTGTATGTTTGCTCTGTTGTGTAACCAGGTTTTGAAACGGTAATTTCATAAGCTTCAGCCCCAGGTGGAGCATCAACTATTTGAAGTAATCCATCATTGTTTGTGGTGTCATCAATCGTGAAGGTAGGAATAGTTTGATTATTTTCAATATGAACATTTACTTCAGGAATCGGTTGACCTAACGAGTTGAAAACCTGAATAAAAATTGCTCCATTGGTCGAAGAACTCTCAAGGTTTTTTGGGGCGATATAGGTTGTTAGTTTTAAAGTTGGAAAATTTTGGCACGTTGCACAATTTATTTCCAATTCAGCGAGTTTGTAATCAGCTGGTGCGGAATCATTTGGGGTGCCGCCGATTGTCCCGTCAAAAGGATCATCGATACTTCTGATGGTAGTTTTTACGTTGAACTCTTTATCGCCGCGAATTAGGTTTTGGGAGTAGGGGATTTTTCCAACTGGGAGGCCGCCTAAAATACCAACATCAGCATAAGGTAGATTTCGCATTATTTCGAACTGCTCATTTGCTAAAGCGGTGGCGATTATTTTTATACGCGAGGCACGAACCACATTCATTGTCATCAAATACGCTTGATAAACACTCAAGACAAGCAGAACAAAGATAGCTGTTCCAACCAAAGCCTCAACTAAGGAGATGCCAGACTGAAATTTATTTTTTTTTGATACCAAAAAGGCCATAAACTACCAGTAATTATAGCATGACGGGTGAAATATAGAATCCCAGGAGGATGTTTCTTCGGGTATAAGATTATTTGGAAATTTTTACTTGTACCTTGTTATAAGTCCGTTTGAAAAGGTATAATATATGAAGTTTAATATTTATTAATAATTTAAAATTCATGACTTTTAAAAAATCACAAGGTTTTACACTTTTGGAAATATTATTGGTCGTCGGTATCATCTCTATCTTAGCCGGCATCGTGATAATCGCCATCAACCCCGGTCGTCAGTTAGCCACCGTCCGTAACACCGAACGTAAGTCTGATCTCAAGCAAATCAACAATGCCATGCAGCAGTT
>Ga0247841_10008940_pt1 | contig 14183 bp, 13 predicted proteins | sample LaCruzMarch2015__2_FD_192410 | JGI IMG/M metagenome (GOLD analysis project Ga0247841, IMG submission 192410) | Freshwater microbial communities from meromictic Lake La Cruz, Castile-La Mancha, Spain - LaCruzMarch2015_18m | ecosystem: Environmental > Aquatic > Freshwater > Lake | place: Spain...
TAATGCGTCACGAAAAACTTTCGCAACAATAGACGCTGCCGCGATAGTCTTGCTTTTTTGATCCCCTTTAATAATCGCTTCATTATATATAGGTAGTCCGGGAATTCGAAAACCATCAGACAAAACCGCGTCGGGAACAACATTCAACTGCGCCAACGCTCTTTTCATCGCCAAAAAATCCGCTCCGCGAATATTCAATTCTGTAATTTCTTCAACACTGGCAGAACCAATTGCCCATGCCACAGCATGGGTTTTAATCTTTTCCGCCGTTTTCTCTCTCTGACTTTCAGATAATTTTTTTGAGTCTCGTAATAAATCAATTTCAGTGTCCGACCTCAGAACCACCGCCGCTGCCACGACTGGCCCGGCCAAACAACCCATACCAACCTCATCAATACCTGCTATAAATTTGCAACCCTTATCCCAAAGTTCGCTTTCAAATTGAAATGTGGCTTGAATTATTGTCATATTTTGTTTTTGTACTCTAAAAGTAGTGCGAACTCTTTCTCTCGTCTATGGCCATAAAAATCTTTCAACACAAAAAGAAAAACCGGTGCCCCAAAAAGGAAACCGGGTACGAAATTCACTGAGTTGCGTCACTGCGACACAACGACTACCAACGGACGTGGATGCGCCCAATGTCTACTCCACCACCGTATCGATAGACAGCGGGAGGTGGAGAATAGTACCGGGGTGATACATGATACGTTGGAGGGTAGTAACGCGGAGGCGGTACATACACAGAGTGTCCGTAGTCGCCGGTGTAGTAGCTCCACATGGGAGCTCCGCGATGAGACGGATAATACACATGGCCGTGGCCGTGAGCTCCGACACTCGTGGTGATACTCAGAAACATCACCAGCGCCAAAACGAACAAGATAACAAAGAACAATCTACGCATGGTAAGCCCTCCTCCAAAACATGTTAAAAAAAACGCCTACACTTATACTGTAGTTCGAAGAATCCTGCCGTCAATGGCTAATTGCCAGCCAGACAGCCATGAAAAACATAGAATTTAAAAAACCACTATGACACTATTGACATAATTGGTCTTATGAGCTATCATTATTTATTGAATATTTCGATTGTACATTTTTTTGTTCTGGACCCAGACCCTTTTAGAGGAGAAGAACCGTGTCTCAAGGAAGTCAAAAGCCCAAGGAGTCTACTCATTTCTTGGCCCTCGCGGTCATCCGTAGCATCACCGAACAAGGAGCGGTCAAGGTTGGCCAACGCCTGTTCAGTCCACGGGGCGTCCTGTCTGCCGCCTATTTTGCCCCCCCTCCCCGCGAACGCGACTGGTTCGGCATCATGGACGCGGCCTGCAGAGAATGCAAGCTGCCTAACTTCTACATGGAACCCGCTGTCAAAGTTTACGCGGACGGCACTCGGGACGGGGAAATGGTGACCATGGTCTACCCCATCGAAGTGAACGGTCCCATCGCGGACCTGTTCAATGCGATGAACAAGATCGGCAACGGCGTGCCAAGCGACATGCCTGCGATCGTCTCCAGACTCATGGGTGCCATCGAGGTGTTCGATGACGCCCTGATCGCGGTTTTCGTGGCGCTGACGGCAAAAGTGCGCTGCCTCAACATTCCACCAGTCATTCCTCTCGGCCAATCCGAGCTGGATGTGTACGAGGAAGCGCATACGCCGGTCGCCGCACCAGACCAGTCCAAAACGAGCTGATTCGTTGCCCCCCCCTGGCACAAACAGCACACCCACCCCATGAACTTCATGGGGTGTTTTTCTTTTAATTTGTTAGTTGGAAGTTGTATTGCTGGGCGTGCTCTGATACTTATTCCAGATTTCTCTGAATTCCTCAGAGTTTTCTAAAAGTTCATTTAACGAACCGGAGGCAATAATTTTTCCTTCTTTAAAAAAATATATCTCTTCAAACAGCGTTAACAAATGAAGTCTGTGAACAGAGGCGATAATTGATTTCTTCTTGAATCTCGTAAAAATATTCTGAAAAATCTTCAACTCATTTTGAGTGTCCACCGAGCTTGTGGGCTCATCTAGCAAAATTATTGATTTATCATCACAAGCCATTAATCCGCGCGCAAGCGCCAAACGTTGTTTTTCTCCTCCGCTTAAATTCACACCCTTTTCAAAAATATTCGAATCAATCTTATTTGGCAGATGCTTAATTACATCAGAAAAACAAGCCATGTCTGTAAACTTTTTGATGTAGGATGCTTCGTGGTTTACACCCATGGTGATATTTTCCCTAATAGTAGTGGAAAAAATTTCCGGATCTTGCGGAATCAATGCGATATCCGAACTGATTGATTTAAAACCATACTTAAGGAATTCTCCATCGAGATAAAGCTTTAGACGTCGAGGCATATATAGTTCCCTGATTATTTTCAGAAACGTCGTTTTACCACTTCCACTTTCACCAATCAACGCAATCCTTGCGCCATTTTTTATGGTCATGGAAATATTGTCCAAGTGCAAATCAGCACCATCTCTGGAATGATAAGAAAAACTAAGACCATCAATTTTCAACTCATTCCAATTTGAATTAAGCTGGATGGGCCTTATTTTTGTAATATCGCTAAAATCATTGGATATTTCCTCCGCGTTCATCACTGACGCCTTTTGTTGCACAATCTTTCCATACATATAGGCAAAACGGAAAAAGATGTCGCTAATCCTATCCACATATCCGTAAAGGGCGTAAATCGTTCCGACCAAAATAACGCTCCCTGTATTGAGGTTGGCAAAGAAATATGATCCCAAGACGGCAACTGTCATAAAAGTGCTACACACAGACACAAGAAACCATTTCGTTTCACTAATCAGATTATTTCTTAGCACAAGCCCAAAGGGCTCCATTATTTTTTTATAGATAGAAGAAGAAACAAGTTTTTCTATTCTCAGAATGATTACTGTCGTGATATTACTAATCGAATCAAATATTTTCTCTGAAATCTTATTTTCTGCGCCGTAAATTGATTTGTATTGTTTGATCAATATTTTATCAAATTGAGTAATCATCGTTAGTGTAAAAACAACCACAAACAAAACTATAAAGCCCGAGTAATGGTTAAAGTAACTGAGTACGATATACGAAGTAACCAAACGGATTAAAGATTCGATTACTTCAAACGTGTCTTCTGAAAAATTAAAAAGTGCTTTTGTTCCCTTTTCAATTTTATCGATCGTGTCGCCCGAATGATGATCGGCATGCCATTCAATTGGAAGCGCCATTACCCCATCCAACAAATATTTTTTGTAGTGAGCACGAACAAGAAAAGCATTTTTTTGCTCCAACAAACGCGATGGCCCATGAAAAGCCCAAAAGCAAATGCCAACAAAAAAGAAAATTCCCAGATAAAAAAATAACGTCGGCAAACTTTCATTAGTTACGCCTTTTTCCTGAACAACATTCAGTAGTTTCGCGATTATTAATGGCCAAAGAGAACCAACACCATTGGCAATTGCGGACAAGGAAACATAAAGAACAACCATTTTTCTATTGCCCTTGGCATACTTCCAAAGTCGACTAATTAAAAATATTATCGGATTATTTCTTAACTTCATCAGTTCATTTTAACACGAAAGTCAGAGTTCTCGACTCTTGTTCACAAAAGTGAAAGATCAGTTGGGCTAGTAGGGATACCCATGCGAGAAGCCATGCTGTTGCAGGGCACGTTTATTAGATACCTCAGTTGGATTAGTGAGGGGGCCCCACGGTCGTATCGCAGCGGCGAGACTCCCTGGGGTTCATTTATTAGTAGTTCAAACAATCCTTCACGCACCGCGAAGGATTGTTTGTTACATTTCTTTTGTTTCGCTTTGCGAAACTTAATAAATGAGTGCCCTCGGGAGGAATCGAACCTTCATCCCCGCGTTAGGAGTGCGGAGCTCTATCCATTGAGCTACGAGGGCATAACTAAACAGAGATTAACAAATACACGAAAGAAGTACCACTCTCGCACGCAAAGAAGTGTCATCCCTGCTTCAAGCAGGGATCGGTTTCAATCCAAAAATTGTTCGCAAAGTTTCGGGTTCCCCGAACTTTGCGACACCTCTAAAGGAGAAAGATGCCTAGAAGGAAGAACCTTGGTTCTTCCTTCTAAACTGCCACATTTCCCCAAAAATAATCAACGCGATATACTACGTTCAGTAGTTCGGAGGCGGGGGAAAACATTCAAAAATTCAAACGATAAATCAACCTGGGTGCAAAATAAAGCACCGCATGTAAAGCGACCGCAAAAAATCCGTAACAGTAGAAAAAGTAGAAGCCCAAAAACCAACAAAACCCAATACAAACACTTATTTATAAAGACAAAGGAGGTCCCTCATGTCTGATTTTTCTACCCCAGAAACTTCAAGTACAAAAAAAGGTGTTAAGATCCAGCGCCGATTTACAAAAGCCGGCGATAATCCGTTTGATTCCGTTCGTTGGGACAAACGCGTTTCAAAAATACGCGACGAATCCGGCAAATCAATTTTTGAAAAAAACGACGCGGAAGTGCCGTCTACTTGGAGCCAAGTTGCCACGGATATTATGGTCAGCAAATACTTTCGTCGCGCAGGAGTCCCGCAATTTGACGAAGAAGGTAGGCCAATTATTGGAGAAGATGGTAAACAGATTACCGGCAGCGAGGGATCGGCAAAACAAGTCATCAAACGCCTAACAAATTGTTGGCGCTGGTGGGGAGAGAAATACGGCTTTTTTTCTTCTACAGAAGACGCAAAAGCTTTCGAGGAAGAATTGCAATATATGTTGGTGCATCAAATGACCGCGCCAAATTCCCCACAATGGTTTAACACTGGACTTGCTTTGTCTTATGGTATTAAAGGACCAGGCCAAGGGCATCACTTCGTTAATCCGGATGATGGAGTATTAAAGGAATCCGAAGACGCCTATTCCCGACCTCAGACATCGGCATGTTTTATTCAATCAGTGAAAGACAGTTTGTTGGAAGAGGGCGGCATCATGGATCTCGTGATGCGTGAAGCCAGAATATTTAAATATGGTTCAGGAACCGGCACTAATTTTTCTACGATTCGTGAAGAAGGCGCCAAACTTTCCGGCGGCGGTTCGTCGTCGGGACTAATGTCTTGGTTAAGAATTTTTGACCGCGCGGCAGGTGCAATAAAATCCGGTGGCACAACCAGAAGAGCGGCAAAAATGGTGATTTTAAATATCGACCATCCGGATATCGAACAATTTATCTGGTGGAAAGCCAATGAAGAAAAGAAAGTCGCGGCACTTGTTGCTGCCGGTTACCCGTCAGACTTCAACGGCGAAGCGTATCAAACTGTTTCCGGTCAAAACTCCAATAATACAGTGCGCGTCACAAATGAATTTTTGGACGCCGTGGAAAAAGACGGCGAATGGAATCTGATTAGCCGTATTCCGGGACGCGGTATTGTAAAAACTCTTAAAGCACGAAAATTGTGGTTGGATATCGCGCAAACTGCGTGGCAGTCCGCGGATCCGGGATTGCAATACGATACTACCATTCAAGAGTGGCACACTTGCCCGGCTTCCGGGCGCATCAACGCCACGAATCCTTGCTCCGAATATCTTTTCTTGGATGACACGGCTTGTAACCTTGCCTCCATTAATCTGGTGAAATTCATTAACGAAGAATCCAAACAATTCGACACAGAAGCGTACCTCCACGCGATTCGTCTTTGGACGATGGTTTTGGAAATTTCTGTTTTAATGTCGCAATTTCCGTCAGCCGAAATTGCTGCTAACACTTATAAATTCCGTACTTTGGGCTTGGGATACGCCAACCTGGGAACCTTGTTGATGCTGTGGGGAATTCCATACGACTCAGACAAGGCACGTGCTATCGCCGGCGCCCTGACCGCCACTTTGACCGGAGAAGCGTATGCCACATCAGCAAGAATGGCGGAAGTTTTTGGACCATTTGCCGAATTCAGCAAAAACCGCGAGCACATGTTGCGCGTCATGCGTAATCATCGCCGCGCTGCGTACGCGGAGGATCCAAATAAATACGAGAACCTAACGATTAAGCCGATGCCGATTGATCCAAATATCTGTCCTAACGACTTATTGTCTACCGCGCGCGCCGCGTGGGATCGCGCCGTAGAATTGGGTGAAAAATTTGGCTATCGCAACGCCCAAGTAACAGTTCTGGCACCAACCGGCACAATCGGTCTTCTGATGGACTGCGACACAACGGGTGTTGAACCGGATTTCGCGCTGGTAAAGTTTAAGAAATTGGCCGGAGGTGGATACTTCAAGATTGTAAACCAATCCGCAGCTGGTGCGTTGCGTTCTCTTGGATATACCGCGGACCAAATCAACGACATTGTTCGTTACGCAACGGGTACCATGTCGCTTAGCGGTACGCCCCACATCAACACAATGTCCTTAAAAGAAAAAGGATTCAACGATGAAGATCTGGCACGTATAGAAAAGATATTACCCGGCGTATTTTCTTTGACGATGGCTTTTTCTACCGGCACACTTGGCGAACCACTTTTGCAAAAATTAAATCTGGCGGAAAAAGCAAAAGAAAATTCGATGTTAGATATTTTGGCAGAACTTGGTTTCACGCAAGAACAAATCCAAATAGCCAACGAAGAAATTTGCGGACGTATGACCATTGAGGGTGCCCCACACCTAAAAGCGGAACACTACCCAGTCTTTGATTGCGCCAACAAATGTGGAGAAAAAGGCACGCGCTTTATTGCCTACGAAGGCCATATCCGCATGTTAGCCGCGACTCAGCCATTTATTTCCGGTTCCATTTCCAAAACAATAAATATGGCAAACGAAGCAACTGTTGAAGAAATTGAAAACGCCTATTTGATCGGCTGGAAGTTGGGCTTAAAGTGCAATGCGATTTATCGTGACGGCTCCAAACTTTCCCAACCGCTTTCCACAAAATCAAAAAGCGAAAAAGATGATAAGAAAAATGAGCCATGCGAACGCATTGTTGAAAAAGTTGTGGAGAGGGTCGTAGAACGTCCGCATCGCATAAAATTGCCTCGTGAACGCCAAGCCGTAACCAGAAAAGTAAACCTGGCAGGACAAGAATTCTACGTCACGGTCGGTATGTATCCAGATGGCAAACCGGGTGAAGTATTTATCACCATGAGCCAAGAAGGGACGTTCGCCTCCGGTATGGCAGATGCTTTTGCTAAAATTTTAAGCATCGCTTTGCAGTACGGCGTACCTATTAATAATGTAATTCGCCAGTTGCGACACATGCGTTTTGCACCGGACGGATTCACAGGCGATCCGGATCTGCCAACAGCGTCTTCTGTTGTCGACTTTTTGGCACAATGGTTGGACAAAACATTCCCTGATGGAAATTGGAAACAAACAGGACAACTGCCATTGCCAGATTCAGCAAAAGTAGCAGCAGTTCCTGAAAATATCGCCGCCTCTCAGCCAAAGTTATCTTTTGAAAACAAAAAAGAAACTAAACTTTCCAATTTCGGATTCACAGGTGACAAATGCCCGCAATGTGGTTCAATGCGCATGGTCCAAAACGGAACATGCAAAAAGTGCATGGACTGCGGCGAAACAACGGGATGTAGTTAAACTGGGGTGGGAACCTACGGTTCCCCCTCCCAACTCCCCCTTCCCTTCATAAGTGTTCACAAGTTCGGGACCCACAAGACCCGAAACTTGCGAACCGAATGACGATTAATAAAACAGTACCACCCCCGCGAAAGCGGGGGTCTTACTTAATCTTTCAAGATCCCCGCCTTCGCGGGGATGGGATACTTTAAAAGAAAAATCCACCTCCGGTTGGGGGTGGATGAATTGAGACGCGAGACGCTGTTGATCAGTGACCGAGATCAGCTCCGACTGTCAGCAGCCTCTTGCTGACACTGAAGTCGCTGTTGGAGTGACGCGATCTGGTGCAGGAGGATGCTGATGTTGAGCTCCTGCTCCCGACCATGGATTTCCTCCTCCTTGAGCACCCTGCGCAGGCTCCTTATTTCGCGGTCGGCTTGGCCAAGGTACAAGCGCACAGTGTCATGAGCCTCAGTGAGTCTCGTGACTTCGCTTCGATGCTCGGCATCCGCCTTCTCGATGGCTTCGTTACGAGCAGCAACGTCGGCTTTGGCCAAACGAAGCTCCTCGAGGGCCTCGCGCAAAGTCTTCGCTTCTCGCAACCTTCCTCTCGGCTTCTTCATCGCCATGATTAGTGACTCCCTTGGGTGGAAAAACAAACAACAAACAACGAAACTTCCCTTTTGGGACTGTTAAATATAATATGATCCCATGAAGAACGTCAATAGCAGTAAAAAATTAAAAATAAAACTGCTAAAAAAATATCGTGCCAACAATAGTGGGCTGGTCATCGTCTATTACGGCAATGGAAAAGGCAAAACAACTTCCGCCCTGGGTGCAGTTTTACGTGCCACGGGTGAAGGTTGGAAATGCGCCGTTTATCAATTCATTAAAGGCCCGTGGCCTTCTGCCGAAAGAGTATCGATCAAAAAATATTTATCAAAATTAGCCACAATTGAAACTGGCGGCAAGGGTTTTGTCGGCATAATGGGAGACAAGTTGGCAAAAGTAGAACACGAAAAGACGGCGCGAGAGTTATTTAAGAAAGTTTTAGAAAAAATAAAAAGTAAAAGTCTAAAATTAATTGTTTTGGATGAAATGCTGGATGCCGTGGAACTTGGTTTTATAAAAGAAAAAGAAGTGGTTGATTTAATTAAGCAAAAACCAGCGAGTATGCATATTATAATTACAGGCCACAAAAGATATCCAAAAATTTTCGCGGCCGCAGATCTTGTAACAGAAATGAAAAAAATAAAGCACCCTTTTGACAAAGGATTTTTGGCGATAAAGGGCTTAGATTACTAAAAACAACTACGCAAAATTGCCCTATTTTGCATCCCTTGTTTTCTTGGTATAATCCAGGAGGAATAAAACACGGTTGGAGGGAATAACAAAAAAAGAAGCCGTGATCCATTAAACATTTTAACTATATTTTAAACCATGTCGGAAAACTCGACTGCCGTTATTGACATCACAGAGGACAATTTCCATGAAGAGGTAATTCAGTCTCAAACACCCACAATTGTTGATTTTTGGGCTCCGTGGTGTGGCGTTTGTCGCACAGTACGCCCACAAATAGATGCGTTTGCTGAACGCGAGAAGGAAAACGTAAAGGTTGTTGCCGTAAACGCCCAAGATCATCCTGATCTGGCAAACAAATACGGAGTAATGGCCCTCCCCACCTTCCTATCATTTATAAACGGGCAAGTTGTCGGCCAACATGTTGGCACATTAAGTGAAAGACAACTATCTGAGTTAGTTGAACAGAGAAGCTAGTTGATTTGAATAGTTTAGTGAAGCAAGGTACGCTAACAAGCGTTCTTTGTTGATATTTTTGTATTTATTTACCAGGGCCGTTAGCTCAGCTGGTAGAGCGCTACATTCGCATTGTAGAGGTCGGCGGTTCGAATCCGCCACGGTCCACTCATTGAATAGGTCGCCAAAAAGGCGACCGTTTTTAAATGGTATCTTCCTTATTTCAATGAACCCTGCGAGAACCTCGGCAACTGCCGATGTTTCTCGCATGGGCATCCCTACTAGCGCAACTGAGTTTTTTGTTTTTTGCACAAGAATCAAAGAATTAACATAACTAAAAAGACTATACTAAAACCATGTCATGGTATCTCTATATCGCTCAAGCTCGAACGGGTAATTATTATGTCGGCATTACCACCGAACCAAAAAGAAGAATTGAAGACCACAACAAAGGCCGAGGTTGCAGGATGGCTGTCAACCAAGGCCCTTTTACATTAGTTTACACATCGCCCAAATTGCCCAATCAATCAACTGCCAGAAAACTTGAGATAAAAATAAAGAATTGGCCCAGATTAAAAAAGCAAAAACTTATCGACAAAAAACTTCAACTAGTTTTTGACCAACTATAGTAAATCTTCCTTTAATCTTTTTACTTCTCCTCTCGAATATATTGTCGGGGCGACAGGATTCGAACCTGCGGCCTCATCGTCCCGAACGATGCGCGCTACCACTGCGCTACGCCCCGAAATAATTATTTTGTTTTACTGTGGTGGACCCACCCGGAATCGAACCGGGCACTCTTCCATGCCATGGAAGCGTAATGCCGATTTACTATGGGCCCTGATTCCAAAAGAAATATCTTAGGAATTGTCTCCAACTCTAATTGTTTTTCTGTTACCACGCAATACATGTCATTGTAGTAATTCAAATCCCGCCACCCTGACTAAAAAACACAACAAAAAACCGGTGACTGCGAAGAGCCACCGGTGGGTGCGTGATGCACCAACGAACTAGAATCTCCGTGTGAGCAACACGGAAGGACGAAGCGCCATGATGATCTCGTGTTCCAGGACGTCATCTTTCTTGCCCAGGAAAACCGAGAACCATCGGATGAATTGCCACACCGCCAAACCGGAGAGAGTTTCGGCTGTGGGCCCAACCGTAATCGAAGCCCCGCAAGCCGAAACTTCGGCGACGTCATCCGCGCAAAGCGTTTTCTCCCATTCCCGAATATGACTGGGGTCGCTGGGATTGATGGCGTAGACGCGCATGCTGTCGGCGCCCATGCGAGTCTCGACGACCAAGCTGACTTGAAACTTGTATCGCAAACCCTTTTCCCAGATTTCCTTCCGGGAAGCCATGGTGTCGGTCAGGAGAAAGACGACGTTGCCGAGAGTTTGCGTCCCATCCACCCGCTCCGGATGGATAAAGATGTCAGCACCAGTTTGCTGTTTTACCAGCTCCGCCAACGCTTCGACCTTGAGCTTTCCGATGTCGCCATTTCCAAACGCCTGGTTAGCGACGTTGTGTTCTTCCACTTTGTCGAAATCCCAGACGTGGAGATTTTCCACGCCCAGTTTGGCGAGAGAAAGAACGATGCGAGAACCAGTAGCACCGGCGCCGATAATATCGACGCGGCGGTTACCAAACGCCGTCGGTGAAAAAACCGACAAATGCCGCAACGGATCAACTGACACGATGGTTACTCCTTATTCTTCGGTTACTAAATATCTTGCTTTCGGTCGTCAGTACGTTACTGGCGGCCAAGAGAAAAATGGAGCGCTCGCTTGTGTAGCAAGCGCTCCGAAAAAAACAAGTCAAGTGAGGAAACTAGCCCAAAGTTCAGGGCACCTCGCTTGCGACTTCCTCCTCCTCGGACTGCGCGGCACGGCTGGGAAGATGACCGCCATCGGTCAATTTCCTAATGAAATCGCCGTAGCCACCACGTCCTTCGAGAGCGTTTCGAAGATCGATTAAAATCTCCAATTTTCTCTCTTCACGCAGCCCACCGGGAGTCATCTGGCCCGTCCTCAACGCACGTTCAGTTATCTTATCCATGGCGTCGCAGAAATCGAAGTGGGCACTGCTTTCCCCTGTATCGATAGACGGACCGCCTCGAACGGCAGAACGAACCGTGCTGGAAATGAAATAATCCAACGCCCTCGCGTTTTCTCTGAGTATCAACTCGTCACGGAAGCAAGGGGAGGGATCTTTTTCGTCCAGCTTTTCGCGCAATTTGGCGTCTCCATACTCGCACGGATCGATATTATCTGGGGGAAGATCCAAACCATTCACCCATTTGATAATTCGCAAAGCGGCACCTTGTTCGATCTCTCCTGTCATACGCTGAAAAGTGAGGGTAACCTCTTCCTGATCCAACTCCTCAGAAGGATCGCTTTCTGCGTCCGGATCGAAATGTTCTCCCGCTCCGGGTTCCGTTTCGTCCAACACTTCACGGAGACGAGGCACCTCATGGAGAACGATATGGGAAGACCGTTCAACCCCCTCCTCGTCGGAAGCTTGTCCGTCGTCGCCTTTTTCGTCAGCGGCAACAGTGGGATGGCCTGAGGGCTTCACTTTCCCCCTTCGGGTAACATTTCCACCCCTCGACTTACCACCCTTGCCCTTACCGCCCGCGACTGCGTAAACTATGGGCTTTACGACATTTGCCAACAGTTGACGCCAAGTCAGGCGACGTTTGCCCAACTCTTCACTCTCTTCCTTGATGGACCAGGGCACGTCGTAGAAGACCACTCCGATTTCGTAGAGGAAGATGGTAAATTCCATCCGCCCGGCACGACCGAGAATTGCTCTGACAAAGAAGTCGGAGCAAGACTCTGCGAAGATCTTCATCTGGTCGTTGTCCTGACCAGAAGGACTTGTGCTATTTCCGGGATGCACATGCCCCCAAAAACGAACGGAGTTGGAGATTTCCATGCCGTCGGGAAAATCCGTCAGGATCTTGGTGAAGAGATTCCCTAATCCCTCCGTGGTGATTTCACAGGTGGCGTTGTGGCCTTGTTGCTCAGGCAGGAAGATCCGTTCGATGATGAACTTCATTCCGTCCCGACGCACAGTACCAACCCACCCCACCTCACCCATCGTGGCTTCCGACACGATGCAGCACATGTCTAGTAGCGCCTCGTTGGAGACGTAGATGTGCGGCAATCCGGCGTTCACCCCAATTTTCAGCTCGAACTCATGGGGCTCCATCTTGACGAGGGCGGATTGCCCGCCCACGTGCACGATGTTCTGACCAGAGAAGTGTTGTTGCGTCTGAAAACCACGAGAGCCACTGTCGACCGAAAAACCTTGGTGCATTTTCATGCTCCTCTTCAAGAAAGGTTGATGTTTGTCATCTCTTCGACTGAATCTGTTGCTCTCTTTTTTTTGTTTAGAGAAACAGACTCGGTGAAAAGGGCATCTGTCTCTTTGTGGGAGACAGATGCCGAAAGAACAGGGGGGGACTTAAGCGGCAGAGACCAACGGCCACTCGTCAACGTGTTTTCCAGCCGAATCGGCCACATTGGCAGATCCCAGAAACTGGATCGCGTACAAGATGAGGTTCGCAAATTGATGCTCACGCAAGAACTCTGCGAACACTTCTGAAGCACTCCCAAGGCACGGCCTGCCATCTCTAAACACGTGCGGAGCTTGCATTCCTCCGTTTCGCAAATGAGTTTTGGGACAAAGATTGAAAAAGAGCACCTTGTGTTCGGCTCTCAAACAAATCTCAATCCGGAACATGCCGATCTCGTGCCACTTCTTGCTACGCGTATCCTGGCAAACGATCATGTCCGTGAGCACTATCACCTTGTTACCCCTGATAGAGACTCGCTTGACTCCTGGCGTGCTCGTCAGTTGGTCAAACTCTTTGCCGAGAATCTCTTCAACCTGCCTTGCCTGAAGACCTTTGCCAAGAATCTCTTTGGCTTCTCCAACACGCCGGAGATGTTCCCTGAGAATCCCCAATCGGGACCCGTAAAGATCTTCCTTCTCCGCTACGGCTACCGAGAGATCTGCAATCTGTTGGTTGAGATTCAAGTTCATGCCGTGCACGAAAGCCACTTTCGCTTTTTCTCGCGCCCTGCTTCTCCGTTCCGCAGGATTCATCGTCAATCGTGCAACAACTTCTTCAAGAATCTTCGCGTAGATTTCCGTGCCACTCTGGATTTCGCGACACAGAAGTGGCAGAAAAATGAAGAGATTGTTACCGATGAGTTCGGCAACGGGACTCCCGCTGTCGGGATTCTCAATAACTTCCCCCTCATTAACAGGCGAAAATCTACGCCATCTTGTCTCGTTGACTCGGAAACCGAAGATTGTTTGGTCTTCGGCATGCTCTAAGTGAGCCGTTCCTCTGGGAGAAGACCAAATGTGGATGCAAAACCTGCCGTTCTCGATTGGCGTGTAATTACCTCCAAGGCAATGCCCAAACAGAAGGACATCTTTCCCCAGCACCGGTAAAAGCGTTGCCTCGGTAACTGTTCGAAAACGATAAACATCCATGCTTTCCGAAGGATTCTGCCAATAGAGCACCCTCACTTTGGGGGTGTTGGGCTGATCATCCTGCACTACCGAACTGAGACAAGCGGCAAGTACTCCTGTGTGAGAAGTTTGCTCCACAGCTTCCACTTTCATCCCCAGTGCGTAGGTAGCCCAGTCGATTTCCTCGTCGTTGACAACAAATCCTTCTTTGTCATCAACGCCAAATGGTGTCAGACACAACCCCATCCCCTCAATCAGCTGTTGCTGCTCAGGACTGAGGTCAGTCAAAAAAAAGTACTGCATCTCACTCTCCTTCGTTTTGCAGAACCCATAGCTCTACTCTTTAAAGAAAGTACCAACTGTCTTTCTTAGAGTTTTTGCTTTGAGTTCCTTGTGTTGTTTTCTTGTTGTTGTG
>Ga0247841_10008941_pt1 | contig 14182 bp, 16 predicted proteins | sample LaCruzMarch2015__2_FD_192410 | JGI IMG/M metagenome (GOLD analysis project Ga0247841, IMG submission 192410) | Freshwater microbial communities from meromictic Lake La Cruz, Castile-La Mancha, Spain - LaCruzMarch2015_18m | ecosystem: Environmental > Aquatic > Freshwater > Lake | place: Spain...
TTGGCTATGGAAGAATTGAGCAAAATAGACAGTTCCTGCTCGGTCATCGTGTCTGTAAACAACTCACTGGTTTGTTGGGGTATAGAAACGTATGGCAACGAAGCGCAAAAACAGCAATACCTGCCCAAATTAGCCAGCGGAGAGTGGATCGGGTCTTTTTGCCTGTCGGAACCGGAAGCAGGTTCCGATGCGACAAGCCAGCGCACTACCGCCGTGGATATGGGTGATCACTATCTCCTCAACGGCACCAAAAACTGGATCACCAACGGCGGCACGTCCAAGCTGCACCTTGTGATGGCCCAAACGGATGCTGAAAAAGGCCACCGCGGCATCAATGCCCTGATCGTGGAAGCCGGATGGCCCGGTGTGGTCATCGGTGCCAAAGAAGATAAATTGGGTATTCGCTCATCGGATACCCATACCATCATGTACAACGACGTGAAGGTGCCCAAAGAAAACCGGATTGGTGAAGACGGGTTTGGGTTCAAATTTGCCATGAAAACCCTTGCAGGTGGCCGCATTGGTATTGCCGCACAGGCCCTGGGCATCGCAGCAGGCGCATACGAACTGTCTGTAGGTTATTCCAAAGAACGCGCTGCTTTCGGAAAGCCGATCAGCCAACACCAGGGTATTGCTTTCAAATTGGCCGACATGGCCACCCAAATCGAAGCCGCCCGCCTCCTGGTTTACCGATCTGCCATCATGAAAGACATGGGGCTCGATTACACCCAGGCAGCTTCTATGGCCAAATTGTTTGCCTCTGAAGTCGCCATGCGCCAAACAGTGGAGGCCATCCAAATCCACGGCGGATATGGTTATGTCAAAGAATACCATGTTGAACGCCTGATGCGCGATGCCAAAATTACCCAGATATACGAAGGCACCTCCGAAGTACAACGCATCGTGATTTCCCGCGCCATCCTCAACGGCGAACTGTATGTTAGTCAGTTAGTCGGTTAGTCTTTTAGTCAGTTAGTCGGTTAGTCTTTTAGTCGGCCCTGCTCTTGGTTATCCGAAAAAAATAAAAGCAGGGCCGACTAACCGACTAAAAGACTAACCGACTAAATTAGTCCACGCGATTTAAGTTCCAAATATTTATTGATGGTGTTGATGGTCAGGTCTTTGGGGCTGGTGAGGATAGACTGAATGCCGTATTGCCGCAGTTTTTGAACCATCTCCTTTTTTTCATGCAGGAATTGACGGGCCACGGTTTGACGGTACACGTCAGCAGTATGGGAGACCGTTTCTTCTGCTAATCGGCGGATTTCGGTGTTTTCAAAAAAGACCACGACCAACAGGTGTGCCCGGTTCAGGCGCCGCAAGATGGGGAGCGCCCTTTCGAGCGCATAGCTGCTTTCGAAATTGGTGAACAGAATCAACAAAGACCGCGCACCGATGAGGCGTCGGACGGCTTGGTACAACAGCTCAAAATTGGCCTCTCCGGGGCGCTCTTTTTCGCGGTACAAGGCATCCAGGATGCGGTTGAGCTGTCCGCCGCTGCGTTCGGCCTTGATGGTGGCACCTATGGCGTTTGAAAAAGTAAGCAATCCGGCTTTATCTTGTTTTTTGAGGATGATGTTGCTCAGGGCTAAAGCGGTGTTGATGGCATAGTCCATAAGGCTTAAGCCCTCAAATGGCATTTTCATGGCCCTGCTTTTGTCGATCACTACATATACCTGTTGGCTGCGCTCGTCTTCATACTGGTTGACCATCAGGGTGCCACGGCGCCCGGAGGCTTTCCAGTTTATGCTGCGGTAGTCGTCGCCCTGCACATAATTTTTTATTTGTTCAAACTCGTAGCTGTGCCCGATGCGCCTCATTTTTTTGATCCCGGAGTCGTGCGCGATGTGTTGCATGGCCTTGAGTTCGTAGCGCTTCATTTGAATGATGCTGGGATACACGGCTACGGTGTCTTCTTGTGGTATGTTGAGGTGCCGTTGTACCAAACCCAGGGTGGTGGCGACAAATACGTGCAGGTTACCAAATGCGTATTCTCCGCGAGATAAAGGCTGAAGCGTGCGTTCGAGCACCTTTTGCTCGCCCGGTTTCAGCACAAGTTGTACCACACGGTCGCGCTCCTGAAACTGCACCGGTAAGTCGTCATACACGTCTATCAAAAATGGTTGCCGACCACTGTGACGCAATTGAATGGATACCGGGTTGGGATCGCTCAACGACCAAACGGGTGGTGTGTCTCGCCGGGCCATTATTCCGGGCGGCGAGGCGTACAGCAAAGCTCCGTCGGCCACCAAAAGGGCAAGTGCCAGGACAAAGGCGGCTTTTGCCAGCGGAAACAGCATGGGTAAAGCATAAGCAGCGGCAAATAAAACCGTAATGGCACCGAAAACCCAGAAAAAACGAACAGTCAGAAACAATTGGCAGGCTGAATTTTGATGGTAAATGGTCAAGTATGGTGCGGCGGGGAAACAGAGGCCGATTCCGTTGCCAAGGCGCGGCCTAAATGTATGAAAAACAGGCTGTAAAAAAGATAAAATGCCACGCCAATGGCCGTTTCCAAAGTATATTCGACCAAAAACGACACAAAAACGATGACCTGCAACACCCAAAACAGGTAAAAAGACCTGTGCCGTCCGTTGAACCAGGGCGCCAACAGGGCCACAAGACTCGCCAGCATGCCCAGCAATCCGGTGGCGGCAAGGATGTACACAAACTGATTGTGCGGCAAGCGCGGATCTTTCACATAATGCGGGTGTACTTGCTTGACGTATGCTGCAATTTCCACCGGCAAGTCGCCCGACCCGACGCCCGTCCAGGGTGCTCTTCTCCAAAGAGCCATGCCAGCCTCTAAGGATATCCAGCGCTCGGCGTCGGAGTAATCATCGCCTGCACCTTTTTTGTACTGCTCCCAGTCGTAGCGCATGTAATCCAACCGTTTATGGAGACTGGGCACAAACTGCACGGCCAATGTGCCCACAAGCAGCATCAGTCCCAGGCCAGCTAGGCCCTGGCCCCATTTTTTGTACCGCCATACGTTCCATGCTATAGTGAAGCATAAGGCTGCGTACAACGCTGCAATACCGCTGCGCACGGCCAGTACGTGCAACATGACAACCAGGAGCAACACAGCAATACCGAGCAAAGGGCGCTCCCACCCATATCGGAACACATAGCGTTTCCACCACAGCCAGCCGCCCGCCAGCACCGCCGTAGCCGTCATCAGGCTGAAACGGATGTGGTTTCTGGGCACCGGCATAGGTTGTCCGTGGTTGAGCCGTTCCATGATGTCTGTGTAATGCAAACCAAAATTGATCATGACCCCGACGTTGGTGAAAAACAGTACCCAGATCATCAGGTACAATACACCTTGATACGCTCTGGGGTTGAGCAGCGGCAAAGAAGCAAAGGTGATGGGCAAAACCAGAAAAGGAATGCGTACCCGCGTGCGTTCCCCCCAAAAGTGTAAATCGTCTGACCACAACCCACTAATGGCCGTCGTGAAAAAAAGCAAGCCCAGCAGCAGCAGCTCCGGCTGGCCAGTCCAGTTCGCCCAAAGGTTGCGCAGCATGCCTTGCACTGAAAACGGACGGTTGTGCGCCAGCATGTCGGCGCGTCCGGCCTGCCAAAAACCGGCCAGTACCAACAGCCACATGCTGATGGACAACATAAAGGGCGAAAAGATGATGCTGCATACCAACAGCGCAGCAGCAAACTTCATCAGCGTTGCAGGGTTCAAGTAAGGTGTAACAGCGCGCATTGCAGTCATAATCCAACGGCCTTCTCCTAAAGTTCGTACACGCCGACGTTATCGAGGCAGGCTTTCGGCACAAAAGTAGGACGACTTAGGCGTAAGGAAAGAACTTCTCTATCTTTGTATCGTTTACTGAACAGAAATGAAACACTTCGCCTTTGTCTTGCTTGCCCTTTTTGCGCTTCATTCGTGCCGCAATAGTGAAAATTCGCATGCGTTGGAGCAGCCCAGCCTGCTAAAACCACATGTGGATACAACCATTTCCGGTAAAGATGAGCCATATCATCCACAAGATGAAGGTTCTTTCGAACACCTGGTATCCGACTTTGAAAGTAAAGACCGGGTCATCTGGCAAAAACCGGACATGGTCATTTCTCTGTTGGGCGATTTAAAGCGCAAAACGGTAGCCGACATCGGCGCGGGTACGGGCTATTTTTCGTTTCGCCTGGTATCCAAAGCCCAAAAGGTGATTGCCATTGACATCGATGAGCGGTTCATCAATTTTATGGACAGCATTCGTGTGCGCCTGCCCGAACCGTACCAGGATCAATTCGAAACCCGCCTTGCCCGCGTTGACGACCCCATGTTGCAACCGGAAGAAGCCGACGCTGTTGTTATGGTGAACACTTATTGCTTCATCGAACAACGAAACGCCTACCTGAAAACGCTCTGGAAAGGCATCGCTTCCAAAGGCAAACTGTTGATCATTGACTTCAAGAAAACACCCCTCCCCGTTGGCCCTTCCGACAACATCAAAGTAAGCGCCAGACAGGTAGAATCAGAACTCATCAAAGCCGGATTCAGCATCAAACAAATTGATAACGAATCCCTCGATTACCAGTACATCGTACTCGCCGAAAAAATTGTAAAAAACTAATCCCCCTCAACTCCTCCTCTCCTCAACTCCTCAACTCCTCAACATACATGGGTGGCTCCCTAAAACTCTTTACCTGGTTTGGCATACCAGTTCATTTGCACTGGACCTTCGGGCTCATTTTCCTCTACGCCATGTGGATTGGTTTCAGCAACGGGCTAACCCTGTTGGACACGGGTTGGCTGATGCTCTTTTTCATGGCCTTGTTTACCTGCGTGTTGCTACATGAATATGGACACTCCCTTACGGCGCGCCGATATGGTGTACAAACGCAAGACATCATCCTGACGCCCATTGGCGGCATTGCCCGACTGGAGCGCATGCCTGAAAAACCGCTCCAGGAATTTTTGGTGGCCTTAGCCGGCCCAATGGTCAACGTCGTGATCGCCCTGCTGCTCTTTGGCCTGGGTTGGGTGTTGTTTCGAGACGAACGCTGGGAGATATTCAAGTGGTTTATGGAGCAACAGTTGAACCTGAGCAATTCAGAAGAAACCGTTGACGTCATTTCGGAGTCTGGTATCGAAACCACCGGCCTGTTGTTTTATTTGCCCATTTTGGTGGCTACCAACGTTGCCTTGGTGGTGTTTAACCTCATTCCGGCATTTCCGATGGACGGCGGACGCATTTTTCGGGCTTTGCTGGCCATGCGCATCGGAAGGGTGCGCGCTACCAAGGTGGCGGCCATCGTCGGTCAGGTCATTGCCGTGCTGTTTATCGGCATCGGGTTGTATTACGGGCCGTTTACCTTAGCCCTCATCGGCCTTTTTGTGTTTACTACCGCCCGCACGGAAAACAGCATGGTGCAACTCGACGCCCGGCTCAACAAACACAGGGCATCTGAAATCATGCGCCCCCTGTACACCCGCCTGAACATGACCGATTGGATGCAAACGCCCATAGACATGCTGAAAACGGGTTTGGAGCGGCATTTTCTGGTGTACGATTTCAACAATGCCCCTGTTGGCGTATTGGAAGAAGAAGACATCCTGCGGGCCGTCAAAAAACAGGATACCAGCTCGCCGGTAGCCCAATACATGAGCGATCACATCCCCCTGGTTGCGTTGACCGATTCCCTGTTGTACGTTTATTACCTCATCCGCCAGCAGCAGTACGGCATCCTTGCCGTCAAAGACGCGCAGGGTGACATCATCGGCGTCATTGACGAAGCCGGGTTGTCTAATTTTTTGAAAAATACCAGTTCGACGGCTTAAGGTAACGGGCGTTTTAGAGGACGCTCAAAGCCAGTTTCTCCAAACTGTGCTCCAGAAAATGTGGCACAATGGTGTCGAACGTCCGCTGAATTTTTTGCGGATTTTTCAGATCCCGGATCATGTGGTGGTAGCGCGCCTCCCCGTGCTCGTCCACGATGGCTTTTTTGCGTTCGGGTTGCTGGAAGTATGCGAGCATGCCCTCCGGATCGGCTTCCGGGTGAAACTGGGTGCCGATCATTTCGGGGCTAAACCGCACAGCCATGAGCGCACGGTCGTAATGTGTGTGTGGTCGCAGTTTTTCCAAACACAGCACCCTGGCCCCCATTTGCCGCAGGCGCTCTTTGTTGGGGTTCAACACCTGAAAACGCCGAAAATCGGCGATGTAAAAGGGTTCGGGAAGCCCCTCAAACAGCCACTCGGTTTTGCCCTCGCTCGTTTTGTACACAGGGTATGTGCCAAAAGACATTTGCGCCCGCTGCGTGACGTGTCCGATGCCGAAGTGGTGACAAGCCATTTGAAAAGAGTGGCAGATGAACAGGCAGTGCCGTTTGGGCGTGTCCTCCCGGGCATTCCAACGCCATAGGTCGTCAATAAGCCCAAAATACCGGTCGAACCAAGGCCCGTCGTTCACCAATGGATTGCCCGGCCCTCCGGAAAAAATATACAGATCGTACGACGTGTCCGGGATTTCATTTTTGGCCCGCACGTCAAAATGGTCAAAACGCAACACGTTGGCGTAACGGCTCATGATGGTGCGCAGCATGCCGATGCCGCGGTTGCTTTCGCCGTTGTACATATCAATTAAGGCGGCCTTATACATGGTTCTAAGTTGTGGATTTTGGTAAGAGCAGGCGCTCAATAATGTGTTTACGCTCAAAGATCGCAAGTTTGTGCCGAATGTTTGGTCAAACGCCTTTTTTACATTCATTTTTTTCTTCCATCTACTTCCGTCAACGTACTTTGCGCAACTTTTATAAAATGAAAGCCATGAATCCAATTGCTTCCGACGCCATAGACGCGGTCATTGACGCCCTCGACAACCTCGACGAGCACCAGTACGAACAACGCATGCGCGCCTTTGCCGAGGCTCAACCCATCCTGTTTGCCTGGCTCAACAGCGAATCGTTTGAACTGCTCACGGAAGATGAAAAAGGATACCTGACCTACCTCTCCCTCATCATCTGGAGTGCCGTGGAAAAAGCAGATGGAGAAATGGATATGGTCGACGAAGAATCCATTGGGGAAGCCGAAGAGAAAAATTACGAGATTCTCGAAGCGTCTGAAGGTAAACGCTTCCGAGAACGGTTAGACACTTTTTTTGAGGCCTACCCACAGGAAGAGCTCCTGGCCTTTGCCGAAGAGGCCGTGCTGGAAGACGAAGACGACCCCGAATCGCTCGTCACCAAAGAAGGCCGAGAGGCGCTGTTTGTGTCGCTGAAGACGGTGATTGATGTGTTGACGGAGTAGGGGGTTGTATTAATACCTCATGGCCGATTGGGGCAATAACCTGAAGAATATTTTGGAGGTTGAAAAATTGGTGACAGTTCATTGATCAGCAACGGGTGGGCATTGAGGATTCAATCTTCCTTCATATTCAAGATAATATGTTCTCCTTGATCAGATAATGAAGATCGGGTGGGTTTTGACTGATCAGCCGGGAACGTGATCTTCATGGTGTTGTCAAAGCTTAACTTAGGTACGACCAGCAATTCAGCGTCCAACACCACTTCCATTTTAGCGATGCTTTTCAAGGTAAAATTGTGCAATCCGCTCAACCATTTACTCACCTCTGATTCGGTTTTGCCCAACTGTTTGGCAAATTCTTTTTGTGTCCAATTTTTCTCCGTTAACAACTGCACAATGCGGTTGACCATATCCATATTTTTGGATACGTATTGCCGGGTTTCCGGGTTGATCCGTTTCCGGATGCGGTCATAAACATCTTCTTTTTTCATAGCTTGTTTGATTCCTGTAGTACTACTTTCAACCGTTTAGCGGTTGATTGCCGTTGTCGGTTTTCGGGCGGAAGGGCTTGCGCTTTTGCTTCATCCCTGAAAAAATGATCCTTGGCACCATCTTTTTGGGCCATTTGTTCCAGCCATAGGAACAATTCGTCCAGGCTAACTGCGTAAGAAATTTCATTTTCGTGCCTTTCAAAGAAATCATTCGTCTCCGGGATGCGCCAGTTGTCGTCCCCTTGGGAAATCTTAACAGTGTAATAGGCGACTTTCGGGCCACTTAACTCGGGTAAATGAACAAGTTTTGCAAAGATATTCACTTATAAGATAACTTTTTAGAAAAGCAGTGTAATTTTTGAACAGAATTAACATTTTTCATCGTCTGCCTTGAGCCGAAGGCTGAATTTATCATGTTTTAGCGAATGTATGTACAACGTTTTCGTTTTTTGTGAATGTATTCATGGTCTCTACCGGCTTTAGCCGAAGAAGCGGTGCTGGAAGACGAAGACGACCCCGAATCGCTCGTGACCAAAGAAGGCAGAGAGGCGTTGTTTGTGTCGTTGAAGACGGTGATTGATGTGTTGACGGAGTAAGGGGGGTATGACGGGGTATTATTTAATATTTACTTAACATAAGAGGCTTTTTTTTTTTTTTTAGAAGACAGCATCTTTGTAGGGCGAGAGCAACAATTGCTCAGGCATTCACCTTTAAAATCTGCAATCATGCGGTCAACCATTTATTTATTCAGTGCAATTGCCTTGATATTCGTATCGTGTGGGCGTGAGTCAAATTTTATTACTTCTGATCCCGATTCGGAATTACGTCTTATGGCAACCGTTTCAAGAACAATTTCACATGAAACTCAAGTAGTAGCTTATGTAAATTGGACGCTTGATCATATGGTACCTTTGTTTAAAGATTCCGCAGTTTACAATGCGATTGTTACTGGAAATACTAACGCCCCTGTTGTTGTATCTAAATTGCAGTTGGTTGGGTTTGATAGCTACGAAGATTTTGAAACTGAGCATCAGCAAAAGCTAAGTGAATTTCAAAATGCTGTAGTTTTGGGCCAAATTGGTCAAAGTGAATTGTTAAGCATAATATCGAGTAATTTTACGGCAGAAGATTTCAATTTTTTTGAAGGAGGTGATATTCCAGAGCAATTTGCCGCTTCGCTACCATGCTATAATAGTTTTCTGTTCGATATGGCTGAAGTATTAGTAGCTACTGCATTGGCGTCTGAAACGGGTCCCGGTGCTGTAATAACTGCGTTAGCAGGGACTGCGATAGCATATGGAAAGTTTAAAGCGTGTGTTTCATCCACATATGGTGGCTAATCTCTAACTCCTCCTTTAAGCAAAAAACATAAAGTGACATGAAAAATTTCATTTATTTATCGCTCTGCATGGTTATTTTTCTAAATGCCTGTTCCCAAGATGACAATGTAAAAGTAGAGTTGAACAAGTCTGAGTTGATACAATTGTTAGATGCAGACACAGAAGTTAATCAATATAGGGAAATGGTTAATGAATACCAGTTACTAGTGGCGTCAATCCCATACGATTCTCTTCAGTTTATTTACAGTAAATTAAAGGATTGTGGATTGTATCATTCACAAGGAACTGTTGTTGAAATACAGAAATGTATCTTGGGCTCATCTAATGCAGAGGCCTTTATTGAGATGGAGCGGCTGAATCCTGAAATAAAGGCAAAGAAAGTAACAATACGTAAAAAGTACCCCGAGTTGTCGAAAATGGAAGAGATAGAGGTCTCAAAATTGCTTTTGAAACCTATTGATGAAGTTCAAGCAGAAAAATTACTCAAGGTTCTCAAAACCACTAACCTTTCAAAATAACGTCTTCGTCATGAAAAACGCTGCCATTATCGCACTGTGCCTAATTTTTGCATTTTTGCCAACGATTAGCGCATTTGCAGTTGATTGCTACATTAACTTTGCAACAACGGTTTCACATGCATCCTACATACATGATTCAGAATGTCAGGGAATAAACAACAACGCTATGTGCCGTTATGAGTCGGATGCCAAGTACAACCAAGCCTTAAATGCTGCTTCCAGTCAATATAGCGCTTGCTGTTGTTCAAGCAATTTATCTTGTTGTTAACATGGTTCAAGTTCCTGTTGGGCTAAACCGCTGAACCAAAATAGTAGTTGTGGGCACTTTTTCGAGTTATACAAACACTTTAATGTGCTGATAAAAAGATGAAATGTGATGTATTTTTGCCGATGTTGACGTTCCTGTCAACATCGGCAAAAATTCCTTTATAGCATTTTCTCATTATTTAAGCACAAAACCACGCCCTATGGCAAACATCATGCTGAAACCAATTTTATATTTCTTCCTCAGGGTGTTCGTACGCTTTATTGTTGTCACTACGGCGTTTTCAACCTTGATGTATTTCATCAATACAGGCATTGATGTCCAATCGTCTTTTGTGTTTGGCCTGATTTTTAGCATGACCATATCATTAATAATCAGCACTGCTCAGGTGTTGCGCGTCAGCTACATAGCGCGTAGGAACAAGATGCCGATAGAGGCACCCATTTTTTCCTTGCGGCAAAAAAAAGAATGGCTAAGCCATAAAGAGACGGCTAAATTACTGTACGATTTAGAGCACCACATGAACACAAGTCGCTGGACACTCTTGCATTCAGATGAAAAAGAGATACAATTTCTTTTTTTAGACAAGCACGGCGACGCAGAGGTAAACATAGCGATGATGCCACAGCCTAATGGCACAACCTTGGTAAAAGCGGAAAGTCAACCGGCACTGAAGTACCTCATGGCCGATTGGGGCAATAACCTGAAGAATATTTTGCAGGTTGAAAAGTTGGTGTCGGCTTAAAGTAGGCGAACGTTTTACTGCCCTGTTCAAATCGACAGCACATGCATCCAGGTGTTACCCATCTGTCAACCACTCGTAGTAGTTGTCTCGATTGATCAGTTTGAGTTCGTGTTGTGGATACGCTTGGGTGAAGGTTTTAGAGAACTCAGCCTTGGCTTTAGCGCCCCATTTCATTTCGTAGGCCCACATTTTGCCATCGCGTTCTTCCACGTAGTCAATTTCCTGTTGATCTTGAGTGCGCCAAAAAAATGCATTGGCATGCAGACCTTTATAGTGAAGCGTCTTTTTGCGTTCGCTGATGAGCCAGTTTTCCCAAAGCGCGCCAACATCTTGCCGGAGTTCCAGTGGTTGATATTGAGCTATGATGGCATTGCGGATGCCATTGTCGTAAAAGTAAATTTTGCGTTTGCGTTTCAGTTCTTTGCGCAAATTGCGACTCAGCGGAGGCAACCTGAAGATGATAAAAGTCTGCTCCAGCAGGTTGATGTAATTTTCCACCGTCTGGTTATCCAAATCAACTATTTGGCCCAGTTCGTGGTAAGACACTTCATTGCCCATCTGAAAGGCCAAAGCCTGCAATAAGCGGGTCAGTTTTTCCGGCTTCTTGATGCGCTCCCACGTTAAAATGTCTTTGTACAAAAAACTGTCGGCCAATTGGCTCAGCACGTCCCGCTCCTCACCGGGGTGGTTAACTACTTCTGGATAATATCCATATACTAAACGCTCGGATAGCCGCCGGTGCTCCTCTACGAATCCGTGATGCGCCTCCATTTCACCGAATGAAAGGGGGAACAACTGGTATTCCCACTTCCTTCCTGTGAGCGGCTCATTTATTTGATTTGTCAGTTCAAATGCCGATGAGCCAGATGCCACCACTTGTATTTCCGGCATTTGGTCGGTGATCAGCTTGAGTTTTATCCCAACATTGCTGATGCGCTGTGCCTCATCGAGTATTAAAGTGGTGCTGTCGCCCAGAATGCGTTTCCACTTGAGGGTAGTAACCTCGTCTAACAACAAGCGCGTCTCCGGGTCATCGCCATTGAGCCACTTGACATCCTGTTTATGGCCAAAGATGGCTTTGAGGAGCGTGGTCTTGCCCGTCTGGCGTGGCCCAATAATAATGATGGCCTTGCCGGTGAATAATCGGTTGAGTATGCGTTGTTCTAAAATGCGCTTTATCATGTTTTTGCGAATCTATTCGCAAAAATAACGCTTTTTTTGCGAATTGAATCGCAATGTTGCCGTTTTGGGCGGAACGCCGACTTCGGCCAAATGTGCGCAGCCTTCACAGGGCAATAGATTCCAGCCCTTTGGCAAAGGGCAAACCATGCCTTCGAGATAAGTTCACGGAATAGGGCGATTGGGTTGGTATAAATTAATATTCATTCCTCAAAGTGTTCAAAGTGATCTGCGGCAAGCGCTGCCAGGCAGTAGTGAAAACGAAGACATACGCAATAGATATTTGTCGGCACTCCGCCAGTTGTACGCTGCTTACCCGGAACTTGTCCCTTTAGGGATGCCCAAGCTGGAAGAGTTATACGCTAAATGTTCATCAAACCAAAATTAGAACCAATGAAAAAGCATTTAAAAGTGGTGCTGCTGTCTTGCATGATCAGCTTTGTCAACATTGCCACTGCTCAGACGCCCGTTTCAGATCCAGATGTCTCAAAGGCGTGCGCCCAGGCAACACCTGCCTGGGCGCATTCTTTTGTTTGTAACTGTTGAATGCAGCCATCCACCAAGGCCATATTTCCCCTCTTTTTCAACCCGTTATCCAAAAAAGACTGAAAAAATTTTTGCTCAACGCTTGCATAACGATCCGGAGCGACTTACCTTTGCGTCCGCTTTTGAAAAAAGGCGAAGTACAAACCTGATTTTTCACATTTTTACCATAGATTGATATGGATACGCTGAGCTACCGGACCGTGTCCGTCAGCAAGGAGAAAGCGGAGCATAAATGGTACGTGATAGACGCCACCAACTTAGTTGTTGGTCGTCTGTGCACCCAGATTGCGAGCATCCTGCGCGGCAAAAACAAGCCGTCTTACACCCCACACGCCGATACAGGCGACTTTGTGATCGTGATCAACGCAGAAAAAGTGCGTTTCACCGGCAACAAACTGCAGCAGAAGCTGTACAAAGACTTTTCGCTGTACCCAGGCGGTCAGAAACTGACGCTGGCGGCTGCCATGCTCGACAAGCACCCCGTGCGCATCATCGAGCGCGGCGTGAAAGGCATGTTGCCCAAAAACACGCTTGGCCGGGCCATGCAAAGAAAATTGTTCGTGTACGTTGGCGCAGAGCATCCGCATGAGGCCCAACAACCCCAAGTACTCGAGCCGACCAAAAAACACTCCGAACCAACTCAGCGATAAGATATGGAAATGATCAATGCCGTCGGGCGCCGCAAAACGGCCGTAGCCCGCGTGTATCTGATGAAGGGTGAAGGCAACATCACCATCAACGGTAAAGACTACCGCGAGTACTTCCCGCAAATGCACGTGCAGCACAACGTGACCGATCCCTTCACCACCGTAGGTACCGAAAACATCTACGACCTGAAGGTGAACGTACGCGGCGGCGGCTACAAAGGCCAGTCCGAAGCCGTGCGCATGGGCTTGAGCCGCGCCCTCGTGAAACTCAACGAAGAGTTCAAAAAGCCACTCAAGGACAAAAAATTCCTCACGCGCGACAGCCGCGCCGTAGAACGCAAGAAGTACGGCCAACCCAAGGCGCGCAAACGCTTCCAGTTCTCCAAACGCTAAGATTCCGCTATGCAAAAGCCCATCAATAAAGATCTCATGGACGCCGGTTGCCACTTCGGCCACTTGCGCAAAAAGTGGAACCCGAAGATGACCCCGTTCATCTTCACCGAACACAAAGGCGTACACATCATCGACCTGAACCGGACGGCTGAACACCTCGAACGCGCCGCATTGGTCATGAAAGCCATGGCGAAAAGCGGCAAGAAAATCCTGTTCGTCGCCACCAAAAAACAAGCGCGAACCATCGTGCAAGCCGGTGCCGAAAGCGTGGGCATGCCCTTTGTAACCGAACGCTGGCTGGGTGGCATGCTCACCAACTTCATGACCATCCGCAAGTCGGTCAAGAAGATGAACAGCATCGAGAAACTGCTCACCGACACCTCGCTGACCAGCATCACCAAAAAGGAACGCCTCACCCTGGGCCGCGAGCACATCAAACTCGTCAAGCAACTCGGGGGCATCGCCAACCTCAACCGCCTGCCCGCCGCCATGTTCATTGTGGACATCCACCACGAACACCTCGCCCTCGCAGAAGCACGCAAACTCGGCATCAAAACCATCGGCGTAGTGGATACCAACTCGGATCCGACCCTCGTGGATTTTGCCATCCCCAGCAACGACGACGCCTCCAAAGCCATCTCCTACCTCACCAACTACGTGGTAGAAGCCATCCGGGAAGGCCTCGAAGAACGCAAAGCCATGCGCGGTACTGAAAAAGAAGAGACCACCGAGGCTTAACGTAACGTTTCCTTAATACCAAAATCATACACACCGCGCAAAGACCATTTAACTTTGCGCGG
>Ga0247841_10008942_pt1 | contig 14179 bp, 14 predicted proteins | sample LaCruzMarch2015__2_FD_192410 | JGI IMG/M metagenome (GOLD analysis project Ga0247841, IMG submission 192410) | Freshwater microbial communities from meromictic Lake La Cruz, Castile-La Mancha, Spain - LaCruzMarch2015_18m | ecosystem: Environmental > Aquatic > Freshwater > Lake | place: Spain...
TGATGGTAATAGGATACCAAAATAAAGCAATGAAATATACTACAAAGATACAATATTCTCCAAATCCCTTATCCTATCTATATTTAAGCTTCTTCATTCTCATTTTTTTGCAACGTTAAAACTTTAGAGCATGGGAATTACAGTCTATTCGGCATAAGTGGTACAGGTGAGATCGCTAAGTCAAAGCTTTTAGATGGATTTGAGGTCAGCATTGACGAAATAATGATATAAAAAAAGAATTGAAAACACGGAGACACTGAGGCACGGAGAGGAAAGGTGAGGGAGTAATGGGATTAAAGCTGGATGATAGATATAAAGCAATTTTAGATATTGCAGTTAAAAGAATGAAGGCTGATGGGATTCGGTCAGCATCAAAAACAGATATAATAAGACAGGCATTGGAAATATACGCCCGAGAGAAGCAAATAACAAATGAAAATATTAGCGATAATTTACACGATTCAAAACAAAGCATAGTTGACACTGAATCAAATGACCCAGATTTTTCAACAGCAAAATCTCTGCTCAAATATTCTGGCTGTTGGGTAGGACCAAAAGAAGAGATTAAAGAGATTATAAAATATATTGAAGATTCAAGAACAGATGCGGAGTTTTGATAATGTATTTATTGGATACAACACATTGTCTAAGGTTATTTTTCAGCATAATTTGATTCTTGTCTCAGCAGATAAACATATACATCAACTTCAAGGTATTAATGGCTTGAAAGTCGAGAGTTGGTAGACTTAATGATGGCAGAAGTAGGAATAATTGAATCTATCCCATATTTATTGCAGTCACCATCAAAGAAGATATGGATAGACTATGATGATGAAGCGGATGTTTTATATATCAGTTATTATAAACCCCAAAAGGCAAATGATAGCATAATGGAAGATAACATCATTTATCATTATCGTGATGAAAAACTGGTGGGTATTACGGTATTAAGGGCAAAAGAATCATATCATTTGTAGAGTCAAAAAGAGAGAGAGTATATAGAAGTCGCTAGTCTCAGAGTAAACCGATATATTATATTAAAGAAATAGCTGGAAAAGATTTATGAATATAGATAATGTCATTATAGTTGTTGACTCTAATACTATTTTCAACTAAAAGAGAATAAATCTTTTGCAAATACTAAAGTATTGACCAATATTAACCGATATAGAATTGTACGAGAATATGTGGTTGGAGTTATGTGTTTTAGTGATAATTTCTTTAGTGCTTTCAACAATGAAAAGGAGATTGAAGCATGTTAAAACATTTCATGTTGATACTAATTTTACTATCTTTCTGCGTTGTTTCACAGGCAGCAATTACTGATGGATTAGTTCTATACTTCCCATTTGATGAAGGCAATGGTAACATAATTCAAGATGGCTCCGGTAATGGGAATAGTGGCATGATTGTAAAAGGCACAAATTGGGTAGATGGCAAATATGGAAAAGGACTCTATTTTAACGGAAGTGGTTCTGTTGAAGTTGCGCACTCCAAAACTCTGGAAATAAGAGATGAAATATCAATAATGTTATGGATACTACCTGAACTATCTGGACCTGATTATCAAGGATTGGTGACAAAAGGTGATGATGGTAAAGAAAGTTTTGAGTTGCTTTTGAATAAAAATGGTTCCTTTCATACCGGATGGAGGTTTGCCAAGAACCGTATATTTCCTGATAGAGGAGTGGCTGGCACTATTGTTAAAGGTGAATGGCAACATGTAGCTTTAACATATAAACCGGGTGAATGGTTATTATATGTCAATGGTATACTTATTGATAGAAGAACAGATAATGATCAACTTACCGTAAATAACAATCCACTTGTTTTAGGTGATGAGAAAGGCAGTAACCGGTTCTTTTCGGGAACTATGGATGAAGTAGCAATCTTTAATAGAGCGATTTCCCAAAATGAAGTAAAATTAATGATGAACACAAGTATAAATAAGCTCATAAGAACATTAAAAACATTAAGTATCGCATCTACGGAAGCATCACTTGGGTCACAATTCACAACCCCACTTAATATTACCGATGCTACCGGAATATCAAGTGGGGATATAACCTTAAAATATAATCCAAACATACTGACAGTAGGTGATATTAAATCCACCCCGTTAACATCCAATATGAGCCTAACACCAAACACAAACGTACCAGGACAAATAAAGATCGCTATGGCTGGCGCAAGTGCTATTCAATCAGGGAGCGGATCGCTAGTAGATATTACCTTTACAGTAAATTTATACGCTAGTATCGGTGCAGAAACACCTCTCCAACTGGTAGATACTACGTTATATGATGAATTGGGAAACGTCATCCCTATTGATCTAGTGGATGGGGCTGTTAAGGTAAAACAAGCCTGTGTTAAGGGTGACGCTAATAACGATGGCAATATAAAATCTAATGATGCCACACTTATTCTTAGAATTGTCGCAGGACTTCTCGAACCAAACGACTACCAAAAATGCGCCGCTGATGTAAACAGTGATGGTAAAATTAGGTCTAACGATGCTACAATAGTATTACGCAAAGCGGCAGGACTTGAAGCACCTGTTAAAGACTTTATCGCAGACAGACACATCAGCATATCAATGTCTGAAACTCATGGATTGAAGGATGAGACAATATCTGTTCCAATAACAGTTGATAACATTGATATACTATCCAGCGGTGATATGAGTATTAGCTATGACAGTAAGGTTCTTCGCGCTATTGATGTATTGTCCAGTGACGGTCTATTAATGGCAAACAATATCAGTCAGCCCGGATTAATACGCATATCCTTCGCAGGAGTAGATAGACTTAATGATGGTAAAATAGCAGAGATAAGATTTGAAGTGCTTACTGATAACGTATCTCCGCTAAACTTCAAGATGGCAGAGCTTTATGGAACTGACGCCCTTCCACTGAATTCCAAGTTTACCAACAAGCAATTCAGATCATGGGCTGTTGCGCCAGAGCTTAGTGCGTTATTGCAGAATTATCCAAATCCTTTTAATCCTGAAACATGGATACCATATCAGTTACACGAAGCCAATGAAGTCATGATCAGTATACACAATGTTACTGGTGAATTGGTTCGTGAACTTAGGCTAGGATATAAATCTGCTGGTCAATACACAACTCAGGATAGGTCAGCTTATTGGGATGGTAGAAATGAAGCGGGAGAGCGTGTATCAAGCGGAGTGTATTTTTATAATATACAAACTGGCAATTACAATGCTATTATGAAGATGATAATCTCTAAGTAGATATTGGGTTTATCAACTACCGGTTCTCGTAATCGTTAAAAAATGCTATTTTGACATAGTATTTCAACGTTTTTCACAACCCCCTAGCCCCATACGCATTAAGCTAAGGAATTTTGCCAATTCCTCCTTTAGCTAAAGGGGGATAAAGGGGAATTTGATTAAGGCTATCGGATCAATAGATACTCAAAATATTGATGGTGTTATGATGATAAGCCAAAATACCTTTAGATAGATTTATTCAGATGTACAGTTATTTAATCAAATTCCCCCTTCCCCCTTTTAGCTAAAAGGGGGTTACAAATCCTTTATCCATAAGGGGTTATAGGCTTATGAGTAAAGATTAATATAATAAGTTTGAATTATCAAAATCTCTTAGCTTAATGCCTATGCCCCTAGCCCCCTTTGCTAAGGGGGAATGTTGATGCCGACTCGATTTATTCCCCATTAGCAAAGGGAATACTCCCCATAATTCCCCCTTAAAAAAGGGGGGCAGGGGGGTTGTTTTTAGAGCGTTTATGTATTTTTTTAACGATTACGTTCTCATAACATTTGTGTTGCAGAATTTGGGAATATTGGAACTCTTATGCTTGTTGGTGCTAATTGGAGCGTAATACCATGATGATTCAGATGGATAAAGTTTTCATGAGATATAGGAAGGACGTTACTGTTCTGAATGACGTCAATCTGTCCATTGAAAAAGGTGAATTTGTCTTTTTGGTAGGTCCTAGCGGTGCAGGAAAAAGTACAATATTACGATTAATTCATCGTGAATTTGCTCCCACTAGCGGAAAAATACATGTCGCAAGTTATGATCTCTCTGAAATGAAGAATTCGCAAATACCGCACTACCGTAGAAAAGTTGGCGTCGTATTTCAGGATTTTAAGCTTCTGCCACATAAAACTGTCACACAAAATATCTCTCTTGCATTGCATGTTGCAGGAGCAAGCAGATCGCATATTAGAAAGAATGTAGAAAAGGTGCTGGGATGGACAAATCTGACTCACAGAAGGGATGCTCTGCCCGCAGACATATCAGGCGGGGAACAACAGCGTGTTGCAATCGCAAGGGCAATCGTCAATGACCCACCCCTAATATTAGCAGACGAACCAACAGGCAATCTTGATGCTGACCTTTCTTTTGAGATAATGGCTTTACTCGAACGGTTTAACAGAAGAGGCGCAACTGTTTTAGTTGCTACTCATAACATTGAACTAGCAAAAAATAAAAGGATAATCAGGATACATCAGGGTAAAATTATTGAGGATTAGTAATGAGTAATGAGTAATGAGTGATGTGCGATATGTTTACATAAGTTTACTTCCCATCACTCTTTACTCATCACTCATCACTTTAATATTATGGCTTACGTATGGCATGAAACGTTCTCTAATATAAAACACAGTGGTCTTATTGGTGTTTTGAGCATAATTATCGTTGCTCTGACGATGATGGTTCTCTGTCTATTGCTTATTATAACTAATCAACTTAATACTCAACTCGGAATTTTGAAGAAATCACCATTTGTAACCGCTTTTCTAGCAGATGGATTGCCTGATTTAGAGATTAAGAAAATCCAGAAGGAGATCGAAATCCTGCAACAGGTAAGTTCTGTAAGGTACGTATCAAAAGAGGATGCTTTGCGCAGAACAGGCGAGATGTTCGGTGAACGTAGAGATGTGCTGGAAGGGCTGGAAGACATGAATCCTTTGCCAGGCTCATTGGAGATCGAGATAAATAATGAATATCTTGATAATGTGAAAGAAGCTGCTGAATTTGTCAAAAAAATCCCCGGTGTAGATGAAGTACAGCACGCAGGAGATACCTCAAAATTCATAAAAAGCGCTGAAATAATTACTATACTTATCTTTTCTATAATGGGTCTTGCCTCGATTATAATTATCTTTTTCTCAATAACTATTACAATCTATATTCGGCGTGATGAGATAAAGATAATGAGACTTATGGGAAGCACTAGCGGATTTATAAGAATTCCATTATTGCTACAAGGTATATTCGAAGGATTTATAGGCAGTGTTCTTGGATTAGCAATTCTCTATGGGCTATTTAACCTCTATGGTATGTATAATCCGATGCTTATGGACATAAATATCGAATCTTTTATGACGCTTGAACAGCTTGGAATGGTTATTGGCTTGGGTACATTTTTGGGATTTATGGGTGGTGCATTACCGCATCGCAGGTTTATCAGGATGTAAATAAATCTGAGTTAAGCGACTTTGGAAACCTTTTTAAACTTTAGAAAATAGAACACGGATGACGCGGATTAGGCGGATTTGCGCGGATCGAAATAAATAATACGGGTTTTTCACTTAATAAAGTAAGATATAAAAAACCACTGAGACACAGAGGCACGGAGAGGAAAGGCAGGGATTAAATATTAGGAAATAGCACACGGATTAAAATAGTGATGAGTAATGAGTAATCAGTTTTCATAAGACTAAATCTTTACTGCTTACTGATCACTAAATAAAATCCGTCGCATCTGTGCCAATCCGTGTGCTATTATTATAAAAATTAATTCGGTTGACCAGTTGAATTACCTCACCTCTTCCTCTCCGTGCCTCTGTGTCTCCGTGTTTAATTTCTTTTTATTTCTATAACTGAAAAACTCGTATAATTTAACAAGCTAAAGCATGTTCTACAACGCTAAGTAAAAAGAAGAATCCGCGAAAATCCGTTTAATCCGCGTTATCCGCGTTCTATTCCTAAAAATTTAACATCATTAAATGCTATTACGATATGGGAGTACAAAAAAATATGAAAAAATTCTGGTTGGATGCCAGAGAATGGAACAGAGAATTAGTCACGACTGCTCTGGAAAGCGGTGCGGATGCGATATTCGTTATGCCAGAGAATGTTCCCAAAGTAAAAGAGTTGGGATTGGTTCAGACCATCGCTGAAAATGGTGATATAAAACTAAATGATGACGTAATCGAATTAGAAATAAACAGCAAGGAAGATGAAAATAAGGCTGTATCACTTGGTTCATCCAAGATCGTAGTAGTAAAGACTTCTGATTGGATGGTTATACCTCTGGAAAACCTTGTTTCACAGACGAAAAACGTGATCGCCTTTGTAAAAGATTATCAGGAAGCTAAATTAGCTATCGAGGCACTTGAGACCGGTGTTGATGGAGTACTATTAAAAACCAACGATATAAACGAAATAATTAAAGTAGCAAAACTGCTAAAAGAATCCTCAGAAACAATAGAATTGGTTGTCGCTAAGATAACAGGCACAAAGCAACTTGGATTAGCAGATCGTGTATGTGTTGACGCCTGTACGAATATGATAGGAAGTCAGGGCATGCTTGTGGGTAATTCGAGCAGTGGTATGTTCCTCATACGAGCAGAAAATGTCGAAACCCCATACTGCGACCCAAGACCCTTTCGTGTTAATGCAGGGGCTGTACACGCCTATATCAGAATTCCAGACGGTAAAACGAAGTATCTAGCAGACTTAAAAACAGGCGATCAGGTTCTTATCGTTGATGCCAAAGGTAAAACTGATGTTACTTTTGTTGGAAGAAGTAAGATTGAGAGAAGACCTATGCTACTTGTTGAAGCTGATTATAATGGGCAAAAGGCGTCTCTCGTATTGCAAAACGCTGAGACTATAAGATTAACCAGCCCTGATGGTTCTCCAATATCAGTAACACACCTTAACGCGGGCGATGAAGTTTTGGTTCACATAGAAGAATCTGGAAGGCATTTTGGCGTAAAGATAGAAGAGACGATTGTAGAGAGGTAGTAAACATAATTATTTAACTAGGAGAATCAAATTTGCATAGACACTTTCATGGTCGTGGTATGCCTGATCAAGAGCAAGATAAACCTGCTGAAGATATACCCAAAGAACCAATAAAACGTCTAATATACTTGTTCCATAGAAAGCGTAAATCTGGCGTCAAAGCAATGAAGACGTATTTCAAGCTTATGCGATACGTCCGTCCCTACTGGTATCTTGCACTAATAGTATTAATCTTATCAGGTATTTCATCTTTTACTTCAATCTTGCCTACGCAGATAATGGGCGTTGCTATAAATGAAATATGGTCAGCCGGAGGCTCTGAAGCAAACAAAGCTGTCAATGCAGTTCAAAGCCATCCTCAAGGAACATCCATGCCTACAAAATCGCTGACTATAACACCAATTATAAACAAAATTACAAACTTTGTATCAGCAAACTGGATGCCCGATAAAAATAGATTCATTGTCACATTTGTTGTACTTGCGTTGACTTTCCTGTTCTTTCATCTGTTTGAAAGTGGAATATCTGTCGCTAACGGCTTTATAATGACAAAGCTTGGCAACACTCTAACTTTTGACATGAGGAACCACGTTTATGATCATCTCCAGAAGCTATCATTAAGATTTTTTGAGGACCGTAGAACTGGAGACCTGATGTCGAGAGCAGTCAATGACGTTGACTCATTACAGGATGTGATAGTTGGTCCTGTAATCTGGTTCATTACAGATATGATCCGGCTGTTTTTTGTATTATATTTATGTATAAGCTGGGATTGGGAATTGACAGTTTTATCATTGCTAGTGTCTCCGCTTTTGATTATTTCTACTGTAACTTTTGGTATATTTATGAAAAAGCGTTATTACATGCTACGTCAGAGAATAGGAGACCTGAATGCTGTTATACAGGATAATCTATCGGGTATCCGTATCATAAAAGGTTTTGCCAGAGAGGATTACGAACTCGGTAGATTCAAAAAAACAAATGATGATAATCGTAAAATGCAAATAAATGTCGGATATTTAAGTACAGCTTTTAGCCCTATCCTTGGAATACTTATGCAGGCAGGTTCGCTGATAGTTCTGCTTTATGGTGGAATCAAGGTATACAACCATGAAATGACGCCCGGAATGTTTGTGGTATTTTTCCCTTACATAAGCATGCTTTATGGTCCTATTATGGGTGTAAGCAGGTTCTTTGGCTATATAATAAGAGCTTTAGCGTCAGTTGATCGAGTATTTGAGGTATTGGATAGCAAACCAGAAGTAGCAGATAAAGATGACGCAGTTGAACTTCCAGCGATCCGTGGAGAAATGGAGTTCAAAAACGTGTGCTTCAGTTATGTAAATAATATAGAAGTTCTAAAAGACGTCAGTTTCAAATCGTATCCCGGGCAGATGATAGCTTTTGTCGGACCTAGTGGCGCAGGAAAAACAACTGCGATAAACATGGTCGCAAGATTTTATGATCCTACTTCTGGCGATATTCTCGTTGATGGATATAATCTGAAAGACGTAAAGCAGAAATCATTAAGAAGTCAGATGGGCATAGTGCTTCAAGACCCGTTTCTTTTCAATGACACAGTGAAGACCAATATAGCTTATGGTAAGATCGGGGCGTCTGATGAAGATATAATAGAAGCGGCAAAAGCGGCAAATGCTCATGATTTCATCATGGAATTACAAAATGGATATGATACAGTTGTGGGTGAGCGTGGAGTCAAGCTATCAGGCGGACAAAAGCAGCGAGTCTCCATCGCTAGAGCCATATTGGCAAATCCACGAATACTAATACTTGACGAAGCGACGTCATCTGTTGATACCGAGACAGAGTTTCTCATACAAACAGCCCTTCAACGATTGGTCAAAGATAGAACAACTTTTGTCATTGCACATCGTCTATCAACAGTCCATAGTGCCGATCTGATAGTCGTACTAGAGAATGGTAAGATCATGGAGACGGGTAAACATCAGGAACTTATAGCAAAGAATGGTTTATACAGCAGATTATATAAAATTCAGTTTAAATCTATGCCTGCTGAATCCGAAGAAGATACTCTACTCGATATAGATGCGACTCCACTACAAGAGGAAGATTTTATTGATAAGATTCCCTCTGATTCTCATTTGGGAAAAGATAAATTAGAGATTTAGTAGGATATAATATGTTTATGAAAGACTATGTTTGGAGTGAAGAAAAAAAATCAACTCCTTAAAGCAAAACGAGATATATCCTTTGAAGAAGTAATAACTCACATTGCAATAGGTGATTTACTTGATGTTATTGAACATACAAATCAAGAAAAATACGAAGGACAACGTATATTTATTATAAAAATGCGGGATTACGCATGGCTTGTTCCATTTGTTGAGACAGACAATGAAATACTTTTAAAGACAATAATTCCAAGTCGAAAGGCAACAAGAAAATACTTGGGGAGATAATACAAATGACAGATAATTTAGAATTAGATATTGAGGAGCAAGATTTATTAGATTCCTATGAACGCGATGAATGGCAGTCCGCCACTATGTTGTCAAAGAAACTTGAGCAATATCAGGCTTATGCTAATTTTGCTTTTGAAGCAGATGGTTTGGTTAGTGTTGTTCTGTCAAAAGATGATATTGAAGCGATTCACCAAAAAGCAACCGAAATAGGAATATCTTACCAAACTCTAATAGCAAACATAATTCATCAATTTGTATCTGGAAATCTTATCGAAAAATCACAATCTTGATAATATGAGGATTGGGTTGACAAATCCAACTAGAAATCCTTGATGCCAGCGAATTTTTATCGTCATTAATCAAAGCGACAATTCATGATAAAGAGCAAGAAATTCCTTCTTTTATTAGATAATATTTATTTTGATTAATACTTTGATTTATGGTAAGATATATTCAGAGGTGATGAATATAAAATGAAGACGGTAGAAATAGAATTATCCGATCAACAATTTGACACTTTAAAAAATCTAAGTATAGAGCATAATAGATCAATCTCGGAAATGTTGAATATTGCAGTTGATCAGCTATTTTCTGTTAATGAAGAGCATAAAGCAATTTTGGCTAAAATGAGAATGGCAAAAGGGATATGGTCAGATAGAGATGATATTCATGATACTGATGAATATGTCCGTGAAATAAGAAAAGGAACTAGCAAGCGTTTGAAAAGAATTGGGATTTGGAAAGATGAGTAACCTGATTGATACCACAATAATCGTTGATTATTTGCGTAATAATCCTAAAGCATTGGATTTTATGGAGCAAGAAACATTATCCGATCAGGTTATTTTTGTATCTGTGATCTCATACGCTGAAATATATGCTGGCGCTAGACCGAAAGAGGAAGAAGCCATATCAATGTTTTTCTCAAGTATAAAGATTGTTGATATAGGGACAAAGATAGCAGAATATTCAGGAAGATATTTAAAAACCTATGGCAAAAGTCATGGGCTTGAACTTGCAGATGCTTTTATTGCAGCAACAGCTTTAATTACAGGTTCAAGATTGGTAACGTTGAATCGTAAGCATTTTCCAATGACAGACATCAATATTTATGTGCCATACTAATAGAAATCCTTGATGCCAGTGAATTTTTATCGTCATAAATCAAAGCGATAATTCGTGGTAAATAGCAAGAAATCTCGTCTTTTGCTAGATAACATAGTGATTTTCTTGCTCAATAAAAAATGTCATTCCAGCGTAGGCTGGAATCCAGAAAAATCTAACAACAATTCTTAATTTCCCGACTGCAACTGCAATTGTTGCATTTGCCAGATAGGAGATGCCGCTTCTTCCAAAGATAGTTTACTTTCATTCAATGGTTTTGCTTGCAGATAATCAGTTTTACCATCCCAAGGGAGTTCAGTTCCAAAATATTGAGCCAAAGGTTTAAGGTTTTCGTTTCTCCACAAATCAAGTGGGTTGGGAGGATCATTAAATTCTTGATATATAACTAAATTTGGAAAAGTTGCGGCTAATTGTCGCCAATAACCACGTATTTCATTTGCTGTTACCTTTATTTCATCAAGGTTGGCGTGTTCGCTCTTTGTTGAAACTGACTGTTTTCGGTAGGCTTCACTTAGGAGTGGTAGAATATATGCTACTTTTGCATATTCCTCGATTTTTTGTTTTATCTCTGGGGTTAGCTCTTTACTTTCATTGGATGAAATCCCTAAAGCCTTCAAATCAGCATCTTTTGTGGATTTATCACCTTTCGATTCATTCATAGCGAGTGCTTCTGCTTTGGATTCTTCTGTTTGCACTTTCTCACGAATGACCCCTTTTTGGTCTAAACTATTGATGCCTTTAATAGATGATTTTTCTGCATCAGAAAGTGATTTTATAGGCGATTTTGAATAATTCTCTTGTGATATTTGTGAGATTTCGTTCTTTGATCTATTCTGCACATAATGGCGATCTACCAAAACACCTGAACCGCCCAATATAAGTATTGCCAATATTCCACCAGCTATCAGCTTTATCTTTACACTCAATTTCATTATCTCCATTCCTCCTGTCAGTATGCCATCAATGTGATCATGGAGAAACACCGCAAATGCTGATAACGTTTTCTCCAATTGATCTCTTATCTTTCGTCTTGCTCTGACTAATCGCACAACTAACGCTTTGGCGGAGACTCCGTGCCTTGCTTCCAATTCGTCATAACTCATATCATCAAGATAATGCTCTTTAAGCAATCTCTTTTCTGATTCTGGCAGATTGTCTATGGCTTCCATGACCTTCGCCAAAGTTTCACGCAGGATAAGCACTTCATCAACGGAAGGTTCTTTGGAGATTAGATCATCATCGAGAGGAACGAAGTTGACCTGCCCTTTTCGCTGCCAATTTTGGCTTATGTGTCTTGCAATCTGCCGCAACCAAGAATAGAAACTTTCAGGATGTTTTAGTGAAGACAATTTTTGATATGCAGATATAAACACCTCCTGAGTCAAATCCTTCGCATCTTCGGGATCCTTGACCCAGGACAGTATCAGATTGTAAATCGCTTTATAGTATTGCGTTATTAGAATATGGAAAGCTTGGTGATTCCCCGACAGAGCTTGTTCCACCAATTGAGCATCTTTTTGCATTGTATTTACTCCATGAAGTTTTTTGCTTCATAATATAAGAAACAAAAAAGGGGATCATGCTACAAGCTTTCTTATTAAATTTACTTTGATAATACGACTTTTTCAGTTACATATAATAAACCACAGAGACACGGAGAGAACTTAGAAAGTATGAAGAATGAGTGATGAAGTATGAAACTGTAATACTCGTTTCTTCTTTTTCATCCATCATCCTTTTATCCTACCCCTACCCAGTGTCCATTTTTCGCAGATGTAAGAGCAGACTCCATTATCTCCTGTACCTTGAAGCCATCATAAAAAGTAGGTGGCTCCGGCTTTCTATTGACAACATTCACCAAAAAGCTAAACATGCTTGCAATGTGGAAACGCTCCCAACCAACCATGAATTTTGGACCCGGGAATGCCGCAGGCGCAGGATAACGCTGAACTGTCTCTATCCTCGTGAACCCTCTCATCCCACCTATTGGTTCGCCTACCGTCCTATTATCGTAGACATTGAGCCAGTTTGCCTCCATCAAGTCAAACTTTATCGCACCTTCTTTACCATGTATTTCTACCTTTAAGTCATCATTTGCGCCAGTGGCTATGCGTGACGCCTCGACTGTGCCTAATGCACCGTTCTTCATCTTCATAAACATAATAGCAAGGTCATCAACTTTTACGTCAACACGCTTAGAGCTACCTTTCGATATAGGTCTATCCTTGATAAACGTTTGGGTAGTGGCAAAAATCTCTTTGCAGTCACCAAGCAGATACCTTACCAGATCAAGAACGTGTGAACCAAGATCAAACAAAGCACCTGCACCACCCTGATCAATATTTAACCTCCAACTCATGGGTCTATTGGGGTCAACATAGCCAGCGTGAAGGTACATCGCCCTGAAGCTCATGGGTTCACCAAGTATCCCTTCGTCTATCAACTGCTTTGCTTTCATTATAGCGGGAATGAATCTGTATTGAAACGTCATTTGATGTACGACATTAGACTTTTCGGCAATGTTCATAATCTGACGTGCATCCTCGATGCTAACCGTCAATGGCTTATCGCAGTAAACGTGCTTTCCCGCTTTTATCGCATCAATTACAAGGTCTTTATGAAGATGGTTCGGTGTACAACAGTTGATAATGTGTATATCGTCCCTTTCTAGTAATTTATGATAATCAGTCGTACCGAACTCGTAACCACCGTGTTTAACAGCGATATCCGCAGTTTCCTTTTTAGACGTGCATACACCGACCAAACGGATAGATGCAGGCGGGGGGTCATAATAGACGGGGATGCTCTTGTAAGCGTAAGTGTGCATCTTGCCTATGAATCCATATCCAACCATACCAACGCCAAATTCTTTATCTGACAATTCTGTATCCTCCTATCTGATGTAACTAGTATCTGCTGTTTTTCTATTTTTTAGTATCTTTTATGCTTCCTATGGTGTATTATATAGGGAGAATATTATTTATCATCTTCTGTAACACCCTAACCATAGAGAGGTATATCAATGATTGGCTCTAGCTTTGATGAATCATTTTCCAAAGAATGGATCAAAACTCAAATAAATGATTCGACCAATGAGTTGGTAACACTACGCCAGATAATACCCTGGCAAACTATTATTAACCAGTTGACACAATTTTATAAAAGTAACAGTGGACGTATAGGTAAATCACTTCGTGTCGTGGTAGCATTAATAATTCTTTCTCGCCTACGCTCTCTTAGCGATCGCGAAGTGGTAGAACAGGTGAAAGAGAATCGGTACATGCAATATTTCTGCAATGTTCCTGATACGGAATTAGCCACCTTTGTGAACCCTAAGTGTAAAGTGTACCCCATTGTCAAGACAAAAAATGGACTCTTTTAAGGTGGATTTCTTATTCCCTCTCTGCTGTGTGTTTAATATACTTTACTGCTAAAATATACCTGTTCCGGTGTTCTGTATCCAAGGGATTGATGTGGTCGCTGAGTGTTGTAAAACTTGAAATATCTATTTATACCCTTGATAGCTTCTGGAACGTTAGCATAGTCTTTCAAATAGACGTCTTCATATTTGACGCTACGCCA
>Ga0247841_10008943_pt1 | contig 14179 bp, 8 predicted proteins | sample LaCruzMarch2015__2_FD_192410 | JGI IMG/M metagenome (GOLD analysis project Ga0247841, IMG submission 192410) | Freshwater microbial communities from meromictic Lake La Cruz, Castile-La Mancha, Spain - LaCruzMarch2015_18m | ecosystem: Environmental > Aquatic > Freshwater > Lake | place: Spain...
TATCAAACCCTCAAGGGAGTACTTCCCACCACAGAATATCGAAATTTGGATAATAAAATCCTGGGGACTCTACTGAAAACGCTCAATCCTGAAGAGTTAAAAAGAGTATCCGGAGATGTGTTTGGTAGAATTTACGAATATTTCCTGACACAATTTGCCAATCTAAAAGCCCATGATGATGGTGAGTTTTTTACTCCCATTTCGATCGTCTCTCTCATCGCTAATGTGTTAGAACCTAAAAAGGGGAGTGTGCTGGATATTGCTTTCGGGAGTGGAGGTATGATTGTCCAAAGTGCTCATTTTGTGGAACAATTGCATCAAAATCCAAACGAAAAGCTTACTTTTTATGGACTTGAAAAAAACAAAACAACCATTAACTTAGCTAAAATGAATTTAGCCGTACATGGCCTGGTGGGGGATATCAAGCAGGCAATCACCTACTATGATGATCCCCACAATCTGGTAGGAAAAGTTGACTTTGTCATGTCGAATCCTCCTTTTAATGTGGATGAGATCGATGCAGAAAATATAAAAGAGGATCCCCGTTTGCCGTTTGGTCTTCCGGGTGTAAACAAAGAAGGCAAAGTATCCAATGGCAACTATGTTTGGATCAGCTATTTTTACAGCTACTTGAACGATCATGGTCGGGCTGGATTTGTTATGTCCTCTCAAGCATCAAGCGCTGGGGGAGGGGAAGCAAAGGTTCGAGAAAAAATCATCGAAACAGGAGTAGTAGACGTCATGATCTCGATTCGATCCAACTTTTTCTATACCCGGACTGTTCCTTGTGAGTTATGGTTTTTTAATAAAGCGAAACCAGCAGAAATGAAAGACAAAGTCCTGATGATCGATGCTCGAAATATTTATCGCAAAGTGACTAGGAAAATTTATGATTTTAGTCCAGAGCAACTACAAAATATTCTCTCGATCATCTGGCTCTTTCGGGGTGAGACCAAACGCTTTCATGATCTGGTGGTTGGTTATATATCTGCCACACTCAAGGAAGCAGAGCAAAACATCGAACCTGCTAAGAGCTATGAAACTATTTTTGCTAAGTTACATCATGAGCTGCAACCGTTTCTAACTACGTTACCAAAAGAGGGAATACTCACTGAAACTAGTAAAGAATTAAACGACTGCCTGCGAGATTATACGAGTATCAGCCAAAGGTTTACCAATGAAACAGAGGCAAAAAGGAACTGGTGGGAAAAGCAAAACAAAGATGCAATCCATCTAGTCGAAGCTTTAGGAGAGTTAGAACCACTAGCAGTGGAGAATAACAAGCTGATCAAAGAAGCAGAACTTCTATATCGACTTGCCAACCGTTTGATCGATGAGTGTTTGAACAATCATAGCGCCAAAGAAAGTGATCAGTGGAATACAAGAGAGATAACTAACCTTAAAAAACAAATGGAAGAAGCTCGAACCATGTCAGTGGATCAACTGAAATTAACCCGGTATTTCTTTCACCAGGCACAGTGGCTGATCGAACGGTTCCCAGATGGGAAGCTTCGTGATGTGGAAGGACTGGTAAGGTTGGTTGACAGAGACAACCTCAAGGAAGATGATTGGAGCCTGACACCAGGAAGATATGTCGGCGTTGCACCAGAGGAAGAAGATCCAGATTTTGATTTTGAAGAAACGATGCGATCGATACATCAAGAATTGGAAGGTTTAAACGCTCAAGCTACGGAGCTGACACAAATAATAAGTGACAATTTTAAGAAGTTAAGAATATGAAATGGCAAATGGTAAAACTTCAACAAATTGCTTCTAACGAAAAAGGTTCCATTGTATCGGGTCCGTTTGGTTCAAATATTAGTGCTAAATTTTTTGTTGAAGAAGGAATTCCGGTTATTCGAGGAAATAATCTTACAAAAGGAAAACAAAAGTTTATTGACGACGGATTTGTTTATTTAACAGAAACAAAAGCTACAGAATTTCGTAATTGTATTGCAATTAAAGATGATATTGTTTTTACTGCTGTTGGTTCTATTGGACAAGTAGGCATAATTCCTTCAGAGACTAGATTTCAAAAGTATGTTATTTCAAATAAACAATTAAGAGTTCGTATTGATAACAAAAAGGCTGATCCAATGTTTGTTTATTACTGGCTATCTAGTCCACAAATGACTAGTTATATAGAAGGGATGAATAATGGAGGAGCAGTTCCTTTAATAAATCTTGGGATTATTCGTAGAATTGCTGTACCTTTGCCACCAGTGGATATACAAGCTAATATTAGTGCAAATATATCTGTATATGATGATATGATCGATAATAATCAACGGAGAATACAGCTCTTGGAAGAATCAGCCCAACTGCTTTTTAGAGAGTGGTTTGTGTATTTTCGCTTCCCCGGTCACGAAAAAGTTAAAATAGTCGATGGAATTCCTGAAGGCTGGGAAAAAGAATCAATAAAAAAATATTATGACACATCATCGGGTGGAACTCCTAGTAGACGTTTTCCAGAATATTTTTCTGGTGAAATCAATTGGGTAAAAACCCAAGAATTAGGTGAGAAATTTATATTCGATACTGAAGAAAAAGTGACACAGGAAGCAATTAATAAGTCGTCTGCAAAAATATTTCCAGTAGATACATTACTAATAACAATATATGGGGTTAATATTGGAGAAACTGGAATTCTTGCTAAACCTGCTGCAACAAATCAAGCATGTGTTGCATTCTTTCCAAAAAAACCTCATTACCACTATATTTATCTTCATCTATATCTTCAAATGATTAGGGATTATTTAGTATCTTTAGCATTAGGATCCGCTCAAACAAACATAAGTCAAGATACCTTTCGTAAGGTAAAAATTCTAATGCCAGATGAACCTCGAATGAATAAATTCATAAGTATAGTTGAACCTATCTATGAACAAATAAAGAATTTACAATTCCAAAATCAAAAATTGGCTCAAGCTCGAGATTTGCTTCTTCCGCGCCTGATGAGCGGAGCTATCGAGGTATAGAATATGAGTGAAGATAAGTTAGTCCAACAAACCACCGCTGAGTATCTTAAGGAGCATCTTGGGTGGGAATCGATCTTTGGGCACAACAAAGAAACCTTTGGGATAAGTGGATTATTAGGTCGGAAATCGGACCGGGAAGTAGTACTCACTCGACACCTAAGAGTCATGCTTCAGAAATTAAATCCTGGACTTCCAAATGATGCTTACGAAGAAGCGATTCGCCAGGTGATGGATTATTCACTAAGCCAAACTATGCTATCGACCAATTTTGATAAGTATAAGCTCTATAAGGAAGGAGTGCTGGTAACCTATCAGAGCTCCGAAGGAAAAACAAAAACCGAACGATTGAAAGTATTTGATTTTACTAATCCAGAGAACAACCATTTCCTAACCGTGCGAGAGTTTTGGGTTCAAGGGGATCTTTATCGGCGTCGAATCGATCTGGTTGGCTTTGTCAATGGAATACCTCTCCTATTTTTAGAATGTAAAAATATGAACAAAAATCTTCAAAATGCTTATGAAGGAAACTTGGTTGATTATAAAGACACCATCCCGCATTTATTCCATCACAATGCGATCGTAATGCTAGCCAATGGTCACGAAGCCAAGATTGGCTCCATTACCAGCGGATACAAACACTTTAATGAATGGAAGCGTTTATCGGAATCGGACCCTGGCGTAGTAGAGATGGAAACCCTGTTAAAAGGGGTATGCGACAAACGTAATTTTATGGATATCGTTGAGAATTTTATTCTTTTTGATGATTCCAGCGGAAAACAGATCAAGATTTTAGCCAAGAACCATCAATATCTGGGAGTTAACGAAGTTTTAAAAGCTTTGGTGGATCCCCATCGGCAAAAAGGAAAGCTAGGAGTTTTCTGGCATACCCAGGGGTCAGGCAAGAGCTATTCCATGGTTTTCTTTACCCAAAAAGTCCATCGAAAGATTTCTGGCAAGTATACATTCCTAATCTGTACCGACCGGGAAGATCTGGACACACAGATCTATAAAACCTTTGTGGGTTGTGGATTGGCAGACAGCGATAAAAGCTCTAATCGACCCAGTAGCGGGAAACAATTAGCAGAAATGATGACTCAGCATAAATCCTATGTATTCACCACGATACAAAAGTTTAATCAGGAAGTAGATCTAAGCCAAGGATATACCAAACGGGATGATATCATCGTCATCTCCGATGAAGCCCATCGCACCCAATATGGCACCTTAGCCTTGAATATGAGGACTGCTCTACCGAATGCCAACTTTATTGGTTTTACCGGAACACCGCTTCTTAAAGATGATGGAATCACCAGACAAGTATTCGGAGAATATGTATCCACCTACGATTTTCAACGTGCCGTAGAGGACAAAGCTACCGTTCCTCTCTATTATGATGCACGTGGCGAAATGTTAGGGATAGCAACCAATGCTATTAATGAAAGAATAGCCGAAAAACTGGAAGCATTTGAAGCAGAGGACATTGATGTATCCGAGAGGTTACAGAGAGAACTCAAACGAGATTACCATATCATTTCAGCAGAAAAGCGTCTGGACCAAATCGCTCGTGATTTTGTTGAACACTATTCCACTTACTGGGAAACAGGAAAAGCCATGTTTATTTGTATCGATAAAGTCACATGTGTCAGGATGTATGATCTAATTCAGCTTTATTGGAAGCGAAAAATCGATGCGCTGAAAGAATCCTGGAAGATTAATGAATGCGAACGAAAAGAAGAAGTTAGAGAACAAATCAAATGGATGCAGGAGACCATATCTGCTGTCATTGTTAGCGAGGAGCAAGGGGAAGTCGATAAGTTTAGGAAATGGAATCTGGATATTACACCACATCGACGACTGATTAAAAATGGATTTGAACTAGCGGATGGTAAGAGAATCGATGTCGATTCTGCCTTTAAAAAGGAAGAACATCCTTTTCGTATTGCCATTGTCTGTGCTATGTGGCTGACAGGCTTTGATGTCCCTAGTTTGGCTAATTTATATCTGGATAAACCGTTAAAAGCTCATACCTTGATGCAAGCGATAGCCAGAGCCAATCGAGTCAATGGGGATAAAAACAATGGAAACATCATTGATTACTGCGGAATTCTTAAGAATTTGCGCAATGCTCTAGCAGAGTTTACGGGAAGAAACGACACAGGGAGAGAAGATCAGCTTGGGATTGATCAGGTTGATCCAACCAAACCAAATAGTGAATTATTAGAAACTCTGAAGGAATCTATCGGACTGGTAAGCAAGTTTCTAGCTGAACGGAAGTTTTCTTTGGATTCTGTTGTCAAGGAGAAAGGATTTGAGCGAAACAAAGCAATTCTAGTCGCTGCGAAAGAAATAGTTAATGAAAATGATGAAACCAGAAAACGATTCGAAGTCCTGTGTCGTGAAGTGTTTATCAAATATAAAGCGTGCCTAATGATAACAGGGATACATGATTATCGAGCACAATATGAGGCGATTCGCTATATCTATAAAAGCTTGCAACAAGATGTATACAAGGCTGATATTAGTTCCATCATTTTGGAACTTCAAAAAATTGTGGATGAAGCAATTGAAGTTTTACCTGGACAAGGAAGAGAACCAAGAAAACCATATGATATTAGCAAGATTGATTTTGATCGGTTACGGGCTGAATTTGAGAAAATCAAAACAAAACATACGACAGTACAAAGTCTAAAAAGTGTCATCGAGAAAAAATTAGAAAGACTGATTCAGCGAAACCCTTTACGAACTGATTTTCAAAAGCATTATGAAAAAATTATCGAAGAATATAACCAAGAGAAAAATCGGAAAAGCATAGAAGCTACTTTTGAAGAATTGCTCAAGTTTGTAAATGAATTGGACGAAGAGGAAAAACGTGCAGTTGTAGAAGGATTGGATGAAGAAACCCTTGCCATCTATGATCTCCTGAAGAAACCAAATCTTGAAGCAAAAGATATAAAAGTAATTAAAGCTGCTGCGAAAGATCTCTTAGCATTATTGAAGGAGAAGATCAGTAAGATTTATCGGTTCCAGGATAAAGTTTCTACCCGAGATGATATCAAGGTAACAATAAAAAACTTTTTATGGCCAATTGAGATTTTTACTCAAGAAGAAGTTTTCACAAAAACCGAAGATGTCTATTACCATGTTTATCGAGCATATCCTAGCGTTCCCTCACCGTATTATTCACAAGAGAGTACTGGGTAAAAGGGAGGTGAAGAATCGAAGACGATAAAAAGATTGAAAACATTGAAGAATTAAAGAGTTTTTCATTGGTCACAAAAAAAATATCTGATGAAATTGTTAAAGGTATTAAAGAACAAATAATGATAACTAGCAGCATAGGAATTGATGCATCTAATGCTATGAATGAAATTTATAAAAAGTTCCAAGTTCAGTTCGTTCCAGTTGTTCAAAATATTAATGAGATGGTTGAAAAAGTAAATAACGATATAAAAAACCATATTGCTCCGCTAATAATAAATTTATCTAAGTCAATCGAAGAAGCTACTAGACCTTTATTCACTTTTTTAATTGAGATAAAAGGTCTAAACATTAAGGCAATACCTATATTAGAAGAGTATAATTGGCCAATAAGTTATGCTATATGTTTTTCTTTTGAATTAGTAATGGCGATTAATCAATTAGATCTTTATGATAAAAATATCGAACATAAATTGAACCAATTAATTGTTCAGCATTTTTCAGCAAATAAATGGGAATCATTAGTTGAAATGATTAATGAATGGGAAAAAAACAAGCTATTTCAAGATAGAATAAAAATCATTAAGGATTGTTTTTCCGTTTTGAGCATTAGTAGTGACAAGATAAATGTTGCAAATCTCATTATACCTACTCTGCTAACACAAATTGATGGTATTTTACGTAGAATCGTTTTTGATAAAACATTAAAAGAATGGTTACCGTATGATTTCTTGAAAAAACAGTTAAGGTTGTTACCTGAAAATGATATATTTCTTAATGAAACAGAAATTAATAAAACAATTATTTGTGAATTAGTCTTTCAGGATACTGAATTTAAGAAAGACTTAAAAACTCCTGATGAGTTAAGCCGTCATAAAATTTTACATGGTGAGTCTTTTGGCTTTGGTACGATGGAAAATGTAATCCGTTGTTTTTGCATTCTCGACTTTTTTTCTCAATTAGAAATTAAGGAAGAAAGTGCCTGTGAAAAAGATGGAGAAACAAATGATTAATCAAAAAATCGATCTGGTAACCTTATCCACCATCCACAACTCCCACAAGACCATGAAGTATCTGAAGAGAGGGTGGTAGGAGGAGGGGGGAATATGACAAGAAAAGATCGAATCATTATTGAAGTGATCGTTATCGTTCTATTAATTACTATCATTTTTAATGGTAGTGTATTTTGGATTTTTGCTGGTGGAGTAGCTCAAACAATTGCTGTTCTATTTACTTTTAAAGCATTGAGCCAATCGGAAAAATCTGTATTGCTATCTCAACAGTCATTAATTCAATCCGAAAAGTCATTAAAATATGTTCTGATGCCATTAATTAGGATCCATAGCGAAAATCGTGGAGATGACTCACCATCAAATTATCAGGGTTCTCAATCACATATAGGAAAAATGACAATCAAAATCACTAACACAGGTCAAGGATCGGCTAATGATATTAAAATAAAGGTTTATAAAGAAGTATTACACAACAATTCGACCAAAAACTATGTTTATAAAGGTGTAGATTTTGTATTGGATGATGATTCACTATTTTGCAATATTACGAGTTCTGAGAAATATAGTCTTAACAAGACCGAAGATATTGTTTGCTTGTATGGGCAACAGGATATTGACAAAACTATTTATTTTTTCAAAGAACCTGACTTAAATTGCCTAATTGTTGTTTCTTTCTTAACAAATTATGCGTTAGAACCTAGTAAGAGTATCCACATAAAAGTTACAAAATTAGCAAATGTAGTAAAAACTGAAACAGAAGTTTTTTATGACTAGAAATAATTTTAATAGTGAGAAATATTTATGATAAGGTTATGTAAATCAAATATAAGCAAGAAAGGCAGTTACAATAGTGACAAAACAAGATAATGCTATGTCATGTTTTAATATTTACTATTTGAATTTTTCTAAAGTTTATGAGATTTCCATGATGATTAATAATGTTGTTTTGTCATCACTTCAAAGAGAACACACTAACACTAAGGAATCCAAACACTCGAAAAGATCATCTCTGACGGGATCACTTGGAAGCCAAAGATATTTAGCTGATGTTAAGTCTGTAATCGGAAGTGAATCTAGCGAGAGTAATACTTATTCATCAAAGTTGATTGAATCGCTTGATGTAAAAACTACAAAATCAATATTGCTTCGTCAAATAGTTGAAAAATGTAAGCTTATTAGTTGTTTTGACTCACTATATGAAGGAGCTTTAATTAAACTTGATGGTATTCAATTAAAAATTTTAAACGAAGAAAATCTTCGTCAAATCCTTATGTTACGTAAAGATGCCTTAAAAGGATTTCGAGTTGAAGGCATGGAAATCAACAATCTTATTTCATCTATTTTACAAGATTACTCTTACATTCTTTTTGGTCACTTACCCAAAGGTGATGATATTGTAATTAAGATTCCATCAGAAATACAAAATGAGTTTGAAAGCAAATATAATGTAGATGACTTGCTTATTGGTCATGTTTCGGTTATTGGTGTGTATAAGGGAAATGTAAACGAAAGTTCTATTACATCGAATACATTCAAATACTTAACATCGTATGGGAACCAACAAATTGAACCAGAAAAAAAAGTGTTTCCAAGTTCAATTCAAGCAGTACAACAAGTAGTTCCATGTCAAATGGAACAAAAAAATTATCATTTCGTAGACGTTATAGCAATAATACAAGATGTTTCGTTTCAGCAAGAAAATCTACAGATTGTTACAAAATTACCATGTTATAAGCAGATCTGTAATTGGATAAAAGGTCGGATTAAAAAATGATCAGAAATATCCTATATACATACCGTAATCTTGAAGAATTTAATAGATTATATGAGACTTTGTTAGCGAGGGACAAAATAATTCATCCGTTTATTTTTAAAACAACTATGGATTTACTTGAAAATGAAAGTGACATTACGATTGACATTTCAATTTTAACTGAGTACATCGTTTCAAATAAACAGGATCGCTATTCAGCTTTATTTAATTTACAAAACCTTAATGCTAATAACCATATTATTATACAAATTGATCTAGCAGAGGAAGCCTTGAAACAGTTTCCTTCTATATTTTCAAATGCAAAACCACTATTTGATGAAGTTATTGTAATGAAAGATGATTTGGTTTCTGTCTTTCCAAGAAAAACTATATTTACTTACAAGAACATTGCTCAATTAGAAAAATTTATTGAGTTAACAAAGCAGCAGAATTTAGTTTTTTTTAGTTTTAATCAAGTATTCAATAAAATGAAATTGATACCAAATATAGATAATAAGAATCAATCAATTTTCGTAGATTTGACAACAATGATTAGAGCTTCTTTGTCGAATAATGCTCATATACTTTATTTTTCAGAACAGTTGTTTGATTCTTTGCCAAACGTAACTTTTATTGTAAACCAATCAAACGCCAAAGATATTTTAGAAAACATACCATTATATTTTGAAAAACAAGCTGATATTGCTGAATTATTCAAAGAATTAGAGACAAACGATACCGCAATACCTGAAGTTGAAAAATTACGTAGAATAACAGATTGCAATGCAACTGAATTAATCCAATTTGAAAAAGAAATAAATTTTAATTTAATAGGACACCAAGATTTTAAGAGTAAATTTTTTAAAACTATTCGCAATTTTATTAAGCTGAACAAAATAAAAGAAAAGAAAATTTTATCATTATTACTTTTGGGTCAATCTGGTTTAGGGAAAACTGAAGTTGCAAGAATAATAAAGAAATTTCTTAACGAAAATACTTCATTTGCAAAAATAAATTTTGGAAATTATAGCAGTCATGATGCTTTAAACAGTTTAATAGGTAGTCCAGCTGGTTACATTGGTTGCGAAGGTGGTGAATTAGGTATAAAGGCACAAAAAAGTAAAGCTGGAGTAATAGTTTGTGATGAATTTGAGAAAACTACAAGATCTGTTTTTAATTTTTTTAATGAACTTTTGGAGGATGGTTCATTTACAGATTCACTAACTCGCGAATATGATTTAGATGGCTACATTATTATTTTTACTTCCAATCTATTAACTGAAGAAGAATTTTTTCAAACAATACCACCAGAGTTACAATCTCGGATGGACTTAGTTTGTAAGTTTGTCCCACTTTCTTTACAAGAAAAGAAAACTTATGTAGAGTATCAACTCGATCGGTATATAGAAAGACTAAGTGAAGAATTTGCAAAACATAATGTTACAGATGAAATCAAGAAAAAACTTACGGAAGTAAATTTTAGTGGAACTGATAATTTACGAGACATTAAGGGTCTGTCTAACAATTTATTCAACACCAATTCTCCACTAAATTAATTCAGTATTATTTTAACCGATATTTTAAATCTTAGTATAAAAAATAGGAAAAATATCAGTTACAGCCGTTTTTTCTTCGAAATACTTCAATTACAGATCAAAACAAGCAACATTCAGCTTGATCGGAATCCTTTATTCCATCGAAAGAACTAGTGAATTCTTTTTCCTTGGTTTTACTACGATCGGATGACAGATTCGGTAATACTTCCGGAGATTATACGCAAAGATCAGCAGGTTTGCTTCTCCTTGCACTTTTTGTAGTCCACGGAGAGAAAACTGATTAAATTTCATAACGTGACGGATGAAACCAAAGGGACTTTCACTCAAATTTCCTCTCTTCTTGTAAAGGGCTTTCCCTGATTCTGTTTTGAGTTTTAATTTCATGGTATCTACTAAAGAAAAACCTAACCGATGGCTATATCCATTTTCTTTGAGAGAGTCAGGGCTAGATTCAACCTTGTCAGGTTCTGGTTGTTCAATTGATTCCTTTGCTTCTTTGAGTTCTGGAAGTTCTTTCCCCCCATGATGCATCCATTCTGGTCGACCGGTAGCCACAAAGGGATCAATCTGGTCTTGCAAGAGATACGTTAAATTTTTCTCACTGCAATACCCAGCATCGGCTAATACCTGTTTGGGGGTTAGCTGGAATTGTTTTTCTATGTTTTGTATCATGGGAATCAATTGGTGTTGATCGTTTTGGTCCTGGGTTACCGCTACACCAACAATAAATTGATGTTTTGAGTCGACAGCTAACTCTACATTAAAAGCTTGTACCCAAGAGTGGTTGGATCCTAGTTTCATCATTCTTGACTGGGGATCGCTTCGGTTACTCACATAATCCAGAGGAGGAAGACTACCATGAGGAGGGAGAGGGCAAATAGAATGTTGTCTTTTGTATTGCCTCTGGTTTCGTTTCTTTTTGGTTGACTTTTTAGTTGAACTGCTTTGATTGGTGTGCTTTCCAGGATTGACTGAATTAGCTGGATTGGCTTTTTCCGCTTGCGATAGTTCCCGCTTTTGTTCTCGTTTCTCTTGCTCCAGTTTCTCTTGTTCCTCTTGATCCTGCCTTGTTTGCTCTAACTCTATCTTCCTGGCATAATCTACTTCCGTTTGGTCAAGGAAGTGATCCCACTTGTTCACTTCCTGAGTGAGTTCATCGATGGTCTTGTTTGCATAGGATCCAGTTGGTAACCCTAAGTAAGGATTTTGAGCTCCAAACTGATCGTTCTCTTCCCTATCTCGCAGGTCAGCTTCTTTCATCTTTTGCTTTAACCATTGCTCAACTTCTTGTTTACGCTGGAGTGCTTTTTCCTGGGTAATGTTTTCATAGATGCTGGCATTTGCCTTCATTTTGGTTCCATCGATGGAGACCAAATCCAGGGAGATGTATTTAGCTTGCTGTAGTTTTAGTAGAAGAGAAGGAGCAATCGAGGATAGCTCGTTTAAATAGTTTTTGCGAAAGTTAGCAATGGTATTGTGATCAGGATGTCGATTCCCCGCTAGAATCCGATACGGAATTTCTTCGGTTGTTTTGCGTTCAATGATACGAGAGGAAGTAACGCCCTGACTGTAGGCATAAAGCAACAGACCACACAACATCTGATAATGATAGGTGGGTCTGCCTCTCCGAGATGTAGGAGTTCGATCAAAGACAGATAAATCGGTATTCTGAAGCAAGTTGATTAAAAAGTAGACCATATGGTTGGCTTTCAACCAGGAACTCATGTCGGGAGGTAATAAAAATTGTTGATTGGGTTCGTAAGGAATATAGTTACGTTGAATCTTGCCTTTTTTACTCATGATAAATCTCCCACATCGTTTGATTTCATGGTAATTATTGTAGCACAAAATGGCTGAAAAGCAAGTGATAGCCTAACTAATTAGGAATAAATTACGAAAGAAAAAATATGTGATTTCGTTTCTTGAATATTCAGAAAAGTTGATTAATTAGACAGACCCTTAATCTGCCTGGACTTGTATACAGGTAAAGAAGTTTGGAAGTATGACTGGAATCTAAAGAAGATGACAATCAGCTTATTTCAGGGGAATGATCTTTCTTTTAAATTAGACAACTTTTCTGTTGGTGAAGGAAAAACAGTATTTATATTAAGCTCCTATACATCCAAAACTGATAAAGAAGTTATTTTAACAGCCATTGATTTACAGACCGGGAAGCTCATTTTGGAAAAAAGTCTTTGGAAAGAGAAAATCATTAAATCAGAACGGCATACTGTTTCTTTGCTTCCTTATCCTGAAAATTTACTTCTCTTTGAAAATAAAGAAGATCGTTGGGACAACCAAATAAAGAAATATACATGGTTGGATATCGACACAGGCAAAGAGAAAAATATAAAAATTATAGTAGAGGAGAAGGAGTTGGAACTCAATCCAGGATTTACGAATGGGAACTTATTAATATCATCTTATCCAAATACTACGAATCAATTCTCTTTCCAAGCTTGGAATCTGGATACACTTTCAAAAATCTGGACCAGCAAAGAATTTTCTCTAGCTCATTCTGGTCTTGAAGATTATTTGGTTTTTCAAAACGATCTGTACTTCATAACACAAGAAAAACCAAATGAAAACAAACTGACTTGCATCGATTTATCAAATGGTAAATTGCTTTGGCAAAAACCGATTCAAACCCATTATGGAGAAATAGATAAAATATTTCGCTTGTTACAAACAAATGATTCTATAGTTTGTTTTGAATTTGATACTAGCAGTTCATCTCATAAAGATGACGTAAACAAACCTTTTTATATACAAACTTTTAAACGAAATGGAGAAAAATTCTGGGAATCTTCTAATGCTGGAATGAGTTTTATAGATTCGATTTTGCTTTACAAAGAAACCTTTGCCTGTGAAATGAAAGATCCAATAAGTAAAAAAACAGTTTTGAATTTCTTCGATATCAATACGGGGAAGAAAACAAATTCCATCGAACTAGAGAAAAATAAAAATGAAGAAACCTGGTATGATTTTACTTATTTAGTTAATGATAATCTGATCGTTTTTAAATCCTTTCCATTAGGATATGAACTAGTCTGTACGGGTTTAAAATAATTTTTAAAGGAATAATTCTTTGAAAGAGCTTCATATACAAGAGGCATTTGCCTTTTCGTGGTCAACGATTAAGCAATACAAACTTTTAGTTTTATTTCCCTCACTCATTATTAGCATCTATGGCAATATTGGAATCTTACGGAGTTATTTAATCAAGTGGTTTTCTTCAGATGCAATACTTAATAGTTTCTTCAATCTGAGTTTTTCATATGCAATTGGTTTATTAGTGTTGATTTTACTGACTTCATGCGCATTTCTGATTTTAACAATTTTGTTTGAAATTGGACGAATTCGAATTGGTTGCAAAGCATACCAAGGAAAAGAAAAGCCCACATGGAGAGATTATTTGCCTACATCTGGAGTATCCAGTGTTGGATATTTCATAATCCAATTATTGTACCAATTTTTGCTAGGTATTGGATTTTTACTATTTCTAATTCCTGGTTTTTTCTATGTCACAACTTTTTGTTTTGTTCTCTACATTTATGTTAACCAGCATATTGGGATTCCTGAATCATTTTCTTTAAGTTCGAATCTGACCAGTGGCGTACGCTGGCAATTAATTTTCTATTGGTTCATCTTGTTTTGTTTTCAAGTTACAAAATTTATTTT
>Ga0247841_10008944_pt1 | contig 14179 bp, 9 predicted proteins | sample LaCruzMarch2015__2_FD_192410 | JGI IMG/M metagenome (GOLD analysis project Ga0247841, IMG submission 192410) | Freshwater microbial communities from meromictic Lake La Cruz, Castile-La Mancha, Spain - LaCruzMarch2015_18m | ecosystem: Environmental > Aquatic > Freshwater > Lake | place: Spain...
TTCTTGCTCTCATGGCTGACAAGACCTTCCTTTCTTCTTATTAGGTCCTCATCAGCATATTTTAACTTAAGTTATTTTAGTATACAATGTGTCCAAGGGAGTGGGTTCACTCCATTCAGCCTTTTTACAATTTTTTGCAAATAGTTAAATAAAAATTAAAAAATAATTTATTTTTTAATTAACTATTTGTGTATTAATAGATTATAATGTCTGTAAGTATAAAAATATTTGCCGATTGTCTAGAATTTAAAATTAAATATATGACTTGCATTCCAAAAAGGAGGATCAGATGAGTTTAGGAGGTAATATTTTTTCCAGTATTGGTTCGGATGGTATGGATTCGGATTACGGCAGGGATATGGAAAAGACGCTGTTAACCATTCAGGGTGATTCAGCAAGGATTGAAGGAAAATTAATAATATCAAAATCTATCGAAATTGATTGTGAAGTCCATGGCGAACTTGTAGTTGATGGGCAGCTCATAATTCAGCAGTCTGGCTATGTAAATGCAGACGTAAAGACTATTGATGCAACAGTCAATGGTATTTATGAAGGCAATATGGAAGCAACCGGAAATGTACAGATAACCCAGACCGGCAAGGTAAACGGTAATATTAAAACAGACTCTCTTATAATTGAAAAAGGCGGTATATTTAGCGGTAATGTTACAAGAATTACTAGTGGAGAATATGAAAAGGTAAATATTCCTCAGCCAGTAATTACTGAAGAGCCTGAAAAAATAATTGAAAAAACAAGTTATCAGTCAGAATACATTGAAGAAATTCCGGTTAAAGAATCTGAAGAAGCATTAGAAGAAAGAGAAGAAGACACTCTGGAGCTTTAATAAAATATTAATAAGGTTTTTTGGCGTTTGCTCTATATTTTTAAAAATATAGATATATTTTGTTTTTAAAAATAATATTTTTCTTATTAATTAATATTTTAATTTAATAATTTTAGTGACAGGAATCAGGAATGGCTGTAAACCCTAAAGTAAAAAACCCACTTATTTTAAGTGTTGTTTCAACAATTTTTTTATTTCCGGTTCTGGTGCTGGTAAAATATATTTTTAAACAGTATTTAGCTGCAGTTCCAGGCGGGATTGTCTGGGCCATGATAGTGGTTTGCACTTGTATTTATTTTGTAATCATTTTTTTGGTATTTTTATATTACGGAAGTTTAAGCAAAAAGTAATTGTTAATGCCATCCGAAGAAAACGCTTTTATAGAGAAACTTTTTGCCCCTGGTCTTTTTAATGACAAAGATGTTTACAGGATACGGGTAGATTCCAAAGGCAGGTTTGGCTGGAAGGTAAAATATAAATATTCTGATTTGTTTATTGTTTCCGATAACGACATTTCCTTAAAGATAACCCCTCTTCTTTTTGATTTTTACAGGATAATTGAGAAATTTATAGAAATTCATCCTTCTTTTGCAAAAACTTTCAATCCTTATAAACCTTGCAGTGATTTTCCTGACATTATAGCGAAAATGTGTACCCAGTCTGCAGTATTTAATGTAGGTCCGATGGCATCAGTGGCAGGAGCTGTATGTGAGTTTCTGGCTGGAGAGCTTTCAGAAAATAATTCCTACCTTGCAATAGAAAACGGAGGGGATATTTATATTAAAAGCTCAAAAGATATAACTGCCGGACTTTTTTTAAAAAACAAATATTTTAAAGACAGCTTAAAAATAAAAATCAAAAAAAATATGCTTCCCTGTGGTATAGCCTCGTCTTCAGGAACCCTTGGCCACTCACTTAGCCTGGGCAAGGCAGATCTTGGGGTAGTGGTGTGCAAGTCTGCAATTCTTGCTGACAGTGCTGCAACTGCCGTATGTAATATGGTAAACACAAAGGAGGATATTGAAAAAACAATCAATCACTTTAAATATTTTAAGGAAATTGAGGGGCTTGTAGTAATCAAGGACGATAAAATTGGTCTTTATGGCAGTATAGAACTTGCATAATATGATTAAAAATTTGAAACGCCTGTGAGTTTAGCCTAAATAATTGGCAGGACAAGTTAAATTAAAAAAATTTTAAACCAAATCCAGACTCACAATTATTAAAACTCCCAAAACCGATTTGTCATCCAGAAGCCAATAAAATTAAATAAACACTTTTTCCAGACAAAAAATATTTTTCTCGGATTTAGATTTGTCTCTGGTAATTTTGGGGCGGACGCAGCTGTTGTTGCTGCTGTTGCTGCTGTTGTTGCTGTTGCTGCTGCTGAGAATTCTGTTCAATCTGAATCCTTCGTGAATCCAAAAGTACTGATTTTTTATCTTCATTTTTTATCTCAAATATTTTCTGGTCTTCTGAGATCACACTTTCTCCCCTGAACAAACCGCCTTTTTCAATTGTCAGCAGTGCATCTTTCTGAGTTAGATTTCCGGTAAATTTTCCTGTTGAAGTAATTTCAACTTCTCCGGAAGCAATCATATTTCCAACGAAAGTTCCCGCAATCAGGGCATCTTTTGTTTTTATTTTTGCATCCACCCTTCCTTCTTTGCCAATGATTATTTCTTTTTCGGCAATTATTTCTCCGGTTATTTTCCCATCTATCCTTGTTGTACCTGGAGAATAAAGGCTGCCCTCTATTACAACTCCTTCGCCTATTATTGTCAGAGTTTTATTATTTATGCTGCCGATATTTTCAATATCTTTTTTTGCAAACATTTTTTGCCGCCTAACTAAGTTTTACTCAATAAATATTATTAAAAAAATTAAAATTAATTTTATCATTAAAAATGAAAATAAAATTATATCATTTTTTTATTTTAATGCTAATTATTATAAAAAAGTGACAAAAAAGAGCTGAATAAAAAATTAATCAGCTCTGGAAAACTATTATCCACAATTATAAATCAAGATAATTCTGAGCTCAATTAAAACAAATGATACTCAGAAACCCAGAGCTATTTACCATAAACTGATTAGTTAAATGAATATATAAAATAAAAAATAAATCGCACTAATCCGAGTCAATACTTTCTGCCTAAATCAAAAAGAAAAAAATGATGTAAGTCTTGAACTAAACAGGTTAAAACATAAATTGTAAGAAGTAAAGAACAATAACCATTTTGTTGTTTTGTTGAAACGCGTACTATTCAATATTTTTTAGTTAATTGGTTTCCAATTAATAATTAATATAAATGTTCTAATTAAAAAAAATATTTGCCTGGTTTAAACAAATAATTCACTTAAAACATAGTTGTTTGTCAGGAGCCAATTAATTATATAAATCCTTAATTATTTGATTTTTAACTGATAGAATATATAAGTAGTGCAAATATTTCATGGAATTTTTTAATATAAAGTGTGTTTTAGGATCCCGAAACATAATTATCCTTAAAAAAATAAAAGAGTTTTTATAAATATTATTTTTAAATAAAGAGGTAAGATCTTGAAAAATATGATAATTAAAAAAATTTTATTAAAACAAACAGCTGTCTTTTTTTTAATATTTATTTTAATTCTTTGTCCTGGATTATTTTCATGCAATTTTACCGGAAGCACGGATAAGGAAAAAACAAATATTGAAAACAGCACTTCTAAAACAAACGAAACTTCAGGAGAGCAGGATACCGGCAATAGTGGTAACAGTACAGCAGAGGAAAGCCAGACTACAGGCGATAATAATCGTGTTGAGGAAAAGACTGCAGTCAGTTTACTCATAAAAGACGCCGTGCCCTTATTTGCTTTGGCCTCTATCAGTCACGAGGCAAAGGGTTTGTTTGGCGAAGTAAATATTATGGAAGAGAAGGCATCCGTATCTCAGAGTATTGCAAATACCGGTGACATAATAGCAGATATCAGCAGCCCGCAAAGTGATTCAAATAATTTTTTAATTTACTGCGCTGTGACAGGCTTTTTTAATTTGTGTGACAATATTTCAGTCACAGATTTTAAAAAATACTGGGATGGAATGTCTCAGAGTGTGGGAAGCCTTGGTGAAGCTGTCGATGTTGGGAAAAACGGGGGCAAGTACAGTACCAATAATTCTGTAAAAGAAAATATAGATAATCAGAATACTTCATCTGCTTCTTCTTCAACGGTTTTGTTTCTGACACTGGAGACAAAAAAAGTACTGTCGGCTGTTTACGGAGAACCCAAAAATACTAATATAGCTATAATTGACGGTAATGAGATCCAGACAAGTATTGAAAATAATGCCAATTCTTTTGCCTTTATACCTTTTGAAGAGTTAAGAAAGGAGCTTAAAGTTTTAAATATTGACGGGAATTCTGTTTTTGACAAAGAATTTTCGTACGAAAGCTATCCTTTCTCTTTTTCTGTTTTATTTAAAGGAGACAATATAAAAAAAGCTGCCTCCCTTAAAGAAGCTTTTGAAAGTAGTTTTTATTCCAACAGAGACCCAGGCAGGATGACTGTGGTAAATATGTCAGGTGTAACAGCCATGGTGCGGGGAGTTGCAAACAGGATGGATGCAAAAGGTGTATTATACCCGGGAGAGAAAATAGCAGATACCTTAAAAAATGGCGATATAATCCATACAAGCAATGAGATTTCTTTTAAGGAAGACTGCAATGCAGGACAGGGCGGAACAACATTTTGCAGCAAGCCGGAGTATATAGAGCTGTTAAAATATGTTGGTATTAATCTTGTTGAACTGACGGGAAATCATTTAAATGATTACGGTTCAGACTTTCTTGATGATACTATTAAAACATATGAAGATCTTGGCTGGAAATATTTTGGAGGAGGCAGCAATCTCGCTCTTTCCAGAAATCCGGCTCTTTATGAAATAAATGGCAATAAGATTGCTTTCCTGGGATTTAATCAGTTTGGACCCGAGTACGACTGGGCAACCAGAACAAGTGCCGGCTCGGCCCCGCCTGATAATAATTATTATATTAATAAGGTAAAAAGTTTAAAAGAAGCAGGATACAATGTAATTTTCACATTCCAGTACGAAGAATCATATAATTATTTTCCTTTGGACAATCAGGTAGAGGACTTCAGAATGATAAGAGATGCAGGTGCAGATATAGTAAGCGGGAGCCAGGCGCATCAGCCAATGGGATTTGAGATGACAAAAGAAGGCCTTATATGTTATGGGTTAGGGAATTTGTTTTTTGATCAGATGCAGTCACTTGGGACAAGGCAGGGTATTATTACCAAACACATTTTTTATGATGGGCGTTATATAAGCACCCAGATTATACCGACAATAATTGATGATTACAGTCAGCCAAGGCTGACTGATGAAGCCGAAAAGAAAGAATTATTAATATCATTATTTGAGGCAAGCCTGAGATAATAAAAAATGAGGAATATGTTCAGGCATTGCAGACACTCAATGTGGTGTTTGCTCCAGGAATCTTAAAAAAAATATTGTAATGAAAGTCAGATGAAAAAAAAGTTTGTTAATATTCTGTTTTTAATTTTTGTATTTATTCTTATTAGTGTTTCCCTGCCGGCAGCTGCTTCGTGCCAGATTTTAAATGGCTTAAGTTCAATTGATATTTTTAAAAGCACCGCATCTTCTGCTGAGTCTTTGATACCGGATGATTTAAAAGATGTTAATAGCCAAACTTCAGTCAGCAGCGAAAAATTAGAAGTAAATCCAAATGAGACAACCACCAGCTCCAAAATTGAAGACATTAAAGTAGATATCGAAAGCCTTATCCCTGATTATATCGGAACGGTAATTATAAATAATATTAGAAAAGCTGCCGGGCCCGAATTTAATTTTAACTTTCAGGAAGCTGGCAATATGGAGCAAAATACTTCGGGGGACGTCAAAATTTATTTTCAAAATTACGGGAGCATTGGTAAGGAGAAAATAGTTGGAAATTACGAGCTGGTGCTTGCCGGAAGTTTTTACACATATTGCGATGACGTGGTTTTTGAAGATTTTCTAAAATTTTGGAGGGGTGAGTCTGATGCGCTGAACTATCTTACAAATGACGGCTCAAATCCAAAACTTGTTTTTGATAAAAATATTTTTAAAATTCTGGAAATTGTTTTTGGCAAGTGCCAGATTAAAACCCCGGAAATAGCAGAAAATCCCGAAGAGCTAAAATCAAAGATCATGGGTGAGCAAAATTATTTTTCTGTGATTCCTTTTGAAGAGATAAGCAAGGAGTTTAAAATCCTTAACATAAACGGAATGTCTGTTTTTGATAAAAAAGCTGATATAAGCAGATATCCTTTGGCCATGAACATAGTTCTCTTTGATGCCGGCGGCAGAGGAGATGATTTTTTTGCGGGTGATCTTAAAATAGAAAAGGCTACAAATCGTATGACAGACAGGCTTATGACAGTTAATATGACTGGCTGCACTGCACTTGTGAGAGGAACTGCAGCAAGAATGGAAGCAAAAGGAGTACTCTATCCCGGCCTGAAAATTGCAGACACATTAAAAGATGCCGATATTACCCATATAAGCAATGAAATAACTTTTGTTGAAGGTAACCCTCGCGACAGAGAAGATGAGATAGTTTTTAGCAGCGACCCCAAATATATTGAACTTTTAAAATCAGTCGGTGCCGACGTAATTGAGCTTACAGGTAATCATATGAATGATTACGGGCCTGAATGGATGGTTTATACCCTTGAAATGTATGAAAAAGAAGGCTGGAAGTATTTTGCGGGTGGGCGTAACCTTGACGAAGCATACAAACCGGCAGTATTTAATATTAACGGCAATAGGATAGCATTTCTTGGATGCAATCAGTTCGGGCCTGCCTCGTACTGGGCAACAGATGGAAAGGCAGGGGCGGCCCCTCCGACTTATGATACATATGAGAAAATAATCAGGCAGCTTAAAGAAGAAGGCTGTATTGTTATCTTTACTTTCCAGCATATTGAAGTATATGATTATATGCCTGCAGCGACGCAGGCAAAAGATTTCAGGAGGATGTCGGCAGCCGGAGCAGATATAGTTAGCGGGAGCCAGGCGCATCAGCCTCAGGCAATAGAGTTTTATGATAAAGGTGCCATATTTTACGGGTTGGGCAATTTATTTTTTGATCAGATGCATAATGATGAAGTAAGACAGGGAATAATTACAAAACACGTATTTTATGAAGGCAGATACATAAACACAGTCCTAATAACAACCATGCTGGAAGATTATTCCCAGCCTAGGCTTACAAATTTACCCGAGCGATTAGACATACTCTCCAATGTTTTTGCCGCCGGCAGAATGCAAAGCAAAAAAAACAAGTAAAGATTTTCTTTATTATTTTTCATTTTTTGCATAAAGTACATTTTATTTATTAGTTATTGAATCGAAATTTAAAAATAAAATATATAAAAAATAAAGAGTTTAAAGAAAAATAGATTTTGATTTTGCCAGCGGAACAAATAAGATTTTAAGATATATTTAAAAATAAGAATAAAATATTCATGAAAAAACTGATTTTAAAAATAAAAAATATTTTTAAAAGAAAAACTAATGACGAAGCAATCATTGAACGGAAAATAAACGGGGAAGCCGGTGATGAAAGCAATAGTTACGAAGGCTTGTCAGGTTTGTTTGCCAGCAATGAAGAAGAAGCGGGCAATGCCAAAAAAATGTCTTTTATTGATCATCTGGATGAGCTTAGAAAAAGACTTCTAGTTGTAATGATTGTTTTTGTTGTCGCTTTAATCGGTTTTTATCCTCTTCATGGAATAATAATGCATTTTCTTACTTCTTCTTTTTTAACTTCAGAACTTGTTTATCTTGAAATAATGGAGCCTTTTCTTGTAAATTTAAAGATTTCTTTTTTTTGCGCCATAATTGCAATCTCTCCCTTGCTTGCATATCAGCTTGCTACTTTTCTTGCACCTGTTTTTTCAAGGAAAATAAAGAAGTACATGATAATAATATTAGTAATGTTTTTTATTTTATTTGCCGGAGGGTTTATTTTTGCATATAAACTGCTGGTACCGGTTGCAATGAAGTGGCTTGTCAGTCAGGGATCGACCTTAAAAGCAAGTCTTAGCGTAAACAAGTATGTGAGTTTTGTAGGGTGGTTTATGATTGGCGGCGGGCTGGCTTTTGAGCTGCCGCTCGTTCTGCTTTTTCTTATTAAGGCAGGAATTCTTAAAATACAGGTGCTCAGGCGCCAGTGGAGAATAGTATATATTTTGATACTGTTACTTAGTGCCATAATAACTCCAGACTGGAGCCCTGTAACAATGGCGGTTTTGGCAGTGCCAATGATTTTGCTTTATGAACTTTCACTGCTGCTGGCAAAAATTTTTAAATGATTGATTTTTTCTTTTTTATAATCTAATCTTTAACAGAAGCTGTATTATACGATATATCTGAAAGGAAGTGTTTGTAAAATGTTTGGACTTGGATGGCAGGAACTTTTAATTATACTGGTTATAGCATTAATAATTTTTGGCCCGAGGAAGCTTCCTGAAATTGGAAAATCGCTTGGCCAGGCAATAAACGGTTTTAAGGAAAGCACAAAAAAGGCAACTGATGAAGCCAAAAAAGAATTTAAAGATATTGAGGGCGGTATTTCTTCAGACGATAACAGCAATAATGTAATTAAATCCTGATTATATTATTTGATTCTAAAAAAATCAGGACGGATTTGGCTCGTCTTCGCCAAATACTGTCGCGCTGAATATATAAATCTCACAATTTTTATCCTGCCATGCACTTTCGTGCAGGCCTGCTTTATGGCATGTTTCCCTTAAAAACTGCGTCCTGTCCCAATTGTAGTCGGTGGCTACCTGTGGAAGCAGAAGACCCTGGCTAAAGCCTTTTTTAATAAAAAGACCATGCGTGCCGACTTTAATCTCATCAAGGTTATTGATAAGTTTAAAAGGTGAAAGAACAGATATCTCAATCCTGATATTTTTAATGTCTGCTGCTGACAAAGGGTAGAATCTTGGGTCGTTTAGGGAGGCTTCCTTTGCCATAGTTCTGACTGTTTCCCACAATGGGCTGACCGCTCTGATATTGCCGATGCATCCTCTGAGCTTGCCATTAATGGTCAGAGTCACAAAAGCGCCGCATTTTTCGTTTAAAAGTACATCATTTATCGCTGGAATGCCGGATTTTATCCCAAGAATAGCACTTTTAATGGATTCCCGCGCAATTTCAAGAAGAACCAGCTTTTCTTTTTTGTCAAGGCTCATACTGATAGTGTCATCAGGTTCATCTTTTTCAGAAAGGTCATTGTCATTTTCCATATTTAATTTTTCCTTTTTATTAAGGTTAATAGGGGCGGTATACTTAGAGGCCTCTTTTTTAGAAGAGTCATTACCGTTTTCTCTATAGCTGCCTGTTTTTGAAGTATTATTTATTACAGTTGTTTCAGTTTCAGTTTTAATATCTTTTTTTGCGGCATGATCTGATTTTTTTTCATCTGATTTATCTTCCTTAAACAAGGCAGCAGCAAGATATCCGACAACTGCTTTTCTTTCTCCTGATATGTCGCCGGAATTTAAATATTTAAGTATGAGCGCCTTATCTGCGCCAAGATTTTTGGCAGCTATCATTGCAGCAATAACAGGACCACCGCCGCACATTTCAACTTTGCTTTTAAGAAATTCTTCTTCAAGATTATCGATATCAAATTTACCCACCAGATTTTCCACCTGCCTGTCAAGAATTACAGCATCATTATACGGATGATAGTGAGAAAGATCGCTGGAGGCAATTATTATAATATTTTCATTTTCAAATACTTCACTTATTGTTTTCCCGATAGCATGGATATTTTGAATTGACTGGGATCCAATTACTACCGGAATAAATTCGAATTCTTTAAACATATACTGCAAAAAAGGAAGCTGGACTTCAATACTGTGCTCATTATTGTGGCCTTTATCGGAAAAACGAATATGGGGATTGTTCTCAACCAGAAGACTGCTTCTTTTTTTATCAATGCCAACTCTTCCCAGCGGGGTATGGTAAGCATCCCCGTCATAAACTGATACAAAATCAAAAGATTCAGAGTGAGAAGGTGAAATAATAATAATGCTGTCAAATTTTTTGTTTATTATCTGTTTAAAAGAGTAGGCGGCCACCTGTCCCGAGTAAATATATCCGGCATGAGGGCAAATCAAAGCTTTAATGTTATTAATATCAAGAAGCTTTGCATTATTTAAATAATCTTCAATCTGCATTCCGAGAACATAAGGATCATCAGGGTAAAAAGATCCTGCAACTATGCTGTCTCTTATTTTTTCATACCTGTTCATTTACTGCCTCACTTTGTCAAATATAAATTAATTTCGAGATAATATTATTATATTGAAAATAGCAATTTTTTAAAATAAAATAACTGTTTATAAAAATGAATTTTAAACTTGACAATATGTAGTCGAGTAAAGATAATAATTAAGCAATTTTAAATGCTGGTGTAGCTCAATTGGTAGAGCAGCTGACTTGTAATCAGCAGGTTGGGGGTTCAAGTCCTCTCGCCAGCTCCATTTTTTTAGGTTAGTTTTTTAAGGGCCTTAATAAAATGATGGTATTTTTAAACCTTTTTTGTATTTTTAATGAAAAATAATTTATATTTCATTGATTTTGATTTGGGGTTTTTCAATATTATATTGTTTTTATAACTCATAAGCGTTATATTATGTGCTTTGCTGTCCTTGAAAAATAAAGATGTCTTAACGGAGGGGTGCCCGAGTGGCCAAAGGGAGCAGACTGTAAATCTGCCGGTTCACGCCTACATAGGTTCAAATCCTATCCCCTCCACCAAAAACTGTAAAAAGTAGTGGAGAACTTTGATAAGAGTTTAAATATGCCGGTGGCATATTTAAACAAAGGATTTGAATGGACGGAGCGAAGGCGACAGCCGAGTGAGTCCGCGGCTCTGCAGCGAGCGCAGCGAGACGAAAGACCAAATCCTATCCCCTCCACCAAAAACTGTAAAATCAACCTTATTTTCATTTAATGATTTAAAACTTCCTAATGCCCGTGTAGCTCAGCTGGTAGAGCATTTCCTCGGTAAGGAAAAGGTCATCGGTTCGATTCCGATCGCGGGCTCCATCTGTTTTTGAGCACTGTTTTAGCAGCTCAAAGTAAATTTAAAAATTATTTTTGAATTTACTTGACAATTATTTTAAAATATCAATAATAAAGAAAGTACAATTTAATATTTAGTAGCTGTGAAACTTTTTCTAGACTTGGACGCTTTGGGGAGAGTGGAGCTAATAGCGTAACCGACTAAAACTAGTATAGTTTTGTGTCGGTTTTTTTGTTTTGGAAAGCACAAAACGAGATTTAACAAAATTAAATATTTAGATGCTTTGAAACTTTTTCCCGACTTGGACGCTTTGGAAAGAGTGGAGCTAATAGCGTAACCGACTAAATGATTCATGTTTAGCCGGTTTTTTGTTTTTTAAGTGGGAATTATCAAGCGTTAAACATGAATGCCTTTTTAAAGCAGTAAAGAAAATTAATAAAAAAAAGATTTAAAAAGAGGACGCAAAATGAAAAAGTTTTTTATCGTCGCAGTAACAGTACTACTAATTATTTTTTTCACATTCCCGGCCAGTGGTTTTGCTGGTACAGAGGGAACAAACAATGGTGGTGTAAGCGATAGTACTTTAACTACTCAGGCACCTGAAACTACAGTTCCTGAGACTACGTCAGCACCAACAACAACTATAGACCCGGACGCTACTACAACAACTATAGAACCGGCAGCACCAACAACAACTACAGCACCAGCGGAGGTTACAGCAACTACTGATCCGGCTGCACCAACAACTACAATAGATCCGGAATCTACAACAACAACTATAGATCCTACAGAAACCACTCTGGATACTACAGCACCTGTTATAATTTTAAATGGAAATGTTGTTATCAATCTTGCAAAAGGAGAAGCATTTACTGATCCTGGTGCAACTGCAACAGATAATATTGATGCAAGTGTTATAGTAACAACTTCTGGAATAGTAGATATTACCAAAGCAGGCACCTATACATTAAATTATAATGCAACAGATGCTGCTGGAAATGCTGCTATTGCTGTTACAAGAACAGTTAATGTCCCAGACTCAACACCTCCTGTTATTACTTTAAATGGTGCTGATGTAATTGATCTTAATATAGGAGAGACATTTACAGATCCTGGTGCAACTGCAACAGATAATGTTGATTTAAGTGTAGCAGTAACAACAACAGGAACAGTTAATACAAATTTCGCAAGTTCATATATAGTAAGCTATGATGCAACAGATGCAGCCGGAAATATTGCTGCTACTGTTACAAGGACAGTTAATGTTTCTTCAATTGCTACAGTTATGACAGACAAACCTGATTATCTGCCTACTGATTATGTATTAGTAACAGGCAGCGGATGGCTTCCAGGAGAAACAGTAAAATTAGATTTCCACGAAACTCTAATCGACCTTTTCCAGCAGACGAATACTTATTATACTGTCGCAGACAGCTCAGGCAATATTCGTGATTTACAATATCTTATTGAATTGCGTCATCTTGGTGCAGAATTTATTCTCACAGCTACAGGCATTACTTCAGGTTTGACTGCACAGAGCATGTTTACTGATGGTTATGAAAATCATTTTTATGTAACCTATAATGGAAACAGCAACACTACTGGATCAGTTCCTACTGATAATACTGCATATCATTATAATAATGATCCAATTGTAAAATCTAATACTGGCAACTTGACTAAGACAGGCTATACATTTGCAGGTTGGACTATAGCATCAAATGGCTCTGGTACAGTATTAGTAGGTGGAGATAGCTTCAATATTACAGAAAATACTAAATTATATGCAAAATGGGTCCAGGTAACCTACAAAGTAACCTATAATGGAAACAGCAACACTACTGGATCAGTTCCTACTGATAATACTTCTTATCATTATAATGATGACCCAATTGTAAAATCTAATACTGGCAGCTTGACTAAGACAGGCTATACATTTGCAGGTTGGACTATAGCATCAAATGGCTCTGGTACAGTATTAGTAGGTGGAGATAGCTTCAATATTACAGAAAATACTACATTATATGCAAAATGGACTCAGGTAACCTACACAGTAACCTATAATGGAAACAGCAACACAGGAGGAACTGCACCGACTGATGGCAGCAGCCCATATGCATCTGGTGCAACAGTAACCGTACTTGGTGAAGGCACTTTAACCAAGACAGGATATGGATTTACAGGTTGGAACACCGATGATAAAGGCCACGGAACAAGTTATGCAATTGGTGCTACATTTAACATTGGATCAAATACCAAACTGTATGCACAATGGGAAGCTAACAAAATTCTTACTATATATAAGGTAGTAGCTGGCGGTGTAAAATCTAACACTAATTTTACATTTGATGTAACTGATAAAAATGGATTTAGAGGTACGGTTACTGTAACAGTGTCAGCTAACCATTCTACAGGGCAAAATACTATTGGAGTAGCCTCAGGATTAGGACAAATAATTGTAACAGAAACAAATATATCTGGATACACAGTTACTCCAAGTATCACACAGACAGGTACAGGTTCCGGTGGAGTAGATGAAGACCATGGAACGTGTGGGGATTATAAGGTTACATTTACTAATACACCAATAACTTACACAGTAACTTACAACGGAAATACCAACACAAGTGGAACTGCACCGGTTGATGGTAGCAGTCCATATTTATCAGGTTCAACAGTAACAGTACTTGGTAATACCGGCAGCCTGGTAAAGACAAACTATACATTTGCAGGATGGAACACTCAGGCTGATGGTTTAGGAACAAGTTATGCAGCAAGCGCAGTATTTGCTATTACAGGAAATACTGTCCTTTATGCAAAGTGGACACCAAAAACCTACACAGTAACTTACAATGGAAACTCCAACACAGGTGGAACTGCTCCAACTGATGGGAGCAGCCCATATACATATCCTGCTAACGTAACAGTGCTTGGTAATACCGGCAGTTTAATTAGGACAAACTATTCATTTGCAGGCTGGAACACTCAGGCTGATGGTTTGGGAACAAACTATGCAGCAAGCGCAGTATTTGCTATTACAGGAAATACTACCCTTTATGCAAAATGGACACCTAATGATTATTCAGTAACCTATGATAAAAATAGTGTAAGTGCAACAGGATCACAGACTGATCTTCTTAGCCCATATACATATCCTGCTGACGTAACAGTTCTTGACGCTGGAACTATAGCCAGGACTAACTATTCATTTGCAGGCTGGAAC